>VOFC01006531.1_pt1 | contig 36469 bp, 36 predicted proteins | sample 5384161 | NCBI WGS metagenome assembly VOFC01 (sample SAMN12384722, study PRJNA508395) | human gut metagenome | isolation source: healthy gut B | host: Homo sapiens | reverse complement strand
TGCCATGCATTGCTGCCTGGAGGCCTCCTGGCAGCGGCGGCGTGGCGGAATACCAGGCGCCTGCTCGGATCCACGCCGGCGGCCATGATGTCCGCTGGCTGGGTACGGCCAGCGGCGGTCCAGCGTGACGCAGGTCCGCTTTCTGCGCCATTGGCCGTCCAGTCAGGCGTCTGAGTGCCCGCAGCCCGCCGGAAAAGGCGTCAGCTTCGCTGCGGCGGTTCCAGCATCGGCGATGGTCCCCTGATGGGTCGAAGACGTCTGCGCCCGCACGCTCGAAGAAGCTGTTCGTTGCTGTATCGTCTAGACTTCGAAGAGCATCTCCAGATCCTCGCGGGTCAGGGACTTCCAGGTGTCCTGACCGGGGATGATGGCCTCGGCCACGCCACGCTTGGCTTCCTGCAGCTTGAGGGATCTTCTCTTCCACCGTGTTCTGGCAGATGAGCTTGTAGGAGAACACCTGCCGCGTCTGGCCGATGCGGTGGGTGCGGTCCGTGGCCTGGCTTTCCACGGCGGGGTTCCACCACGGGTCGTAGTGGATGACGTAGTCCGCGCTGGTCAGGTTCAGGCCCGTGCCGCCCGCCTTGAGCGAGATGAGGAAAGATGGGGATGTCCGGGCTGTTGTTGAAGCGGTCCACCTGCTCGAAGCGGTCCTTGCTGGCGCCGTCCAGATAGCAGAAGGGGATCTGCGAGAACTCCAGCCACTGGCGGATGATCTGGAGCATCTGCACGAACTGCGAAAAGACCAGCACCTTGTGGCCGCCTTCCACGATCTCCATGACCATGTCCTTGAAGGCGTCGAACTTGCCGGAGGGCAGGTTGTTGGAGAAGCCGGGCAGGTCGATCTTGAGCAGGCGCGGATGGCAGCAGATCTGGCGCAGCTTGAGCAGGGCGTCCAGGATGGACATCTGGCTCTTGGCCAGGCCCTTTTCGTCCACGTCGGCCAGCACCTGGGCGCGCAGCTTGCGGGCCAGGGCGGCGTAGAGCTCGGCCTGGGCTTCTTCCAGCGCGCAGCAGGTGACGCTCTCCACCTTGGGCGGCAGGTCCTTGGCCACTTCGGCCTTGGTACGGCGCAGGATGAAGGGCCGCACGCGGGTGCGCAGGTAGTCCAGGGTCTCGGCGTCGCCGTCCTTGATGGGCTTGACGATGCCGCGCTGGAAGGCATGCTGCGAACCGAGGAAGCCGGGCATGAGGAACTCGAACAGGCTCCAGAGCTCGAAAAGGTTGTTCTCGATGGGCGTACCGGAAAGGCACAGGCGCATGCGGGCATTGATGCGGCGCACGGCGCGGGCCGTGATGGTGTTGGGGTTCTTGATGTTCTGGGCTTCGTCCAGGATGACGGTGTTGAACTCGTACTTCTCCATCTCCTCCAGGTCACGCCGCAGCAGGGCGTAGGTGGTGATGATGAGGTCCGATTCCGCGATGTGCTTGAACATGCCCTCGCGGCGCGTGCCGTAGATGGTCAGGCGGCGCAGGCCGGGCACGAACTTTTCCGCTTCGCGCTCCCAGTTGGGCAGCACCGAGGTGGGCACCACGATGAGTTGGGGCCCTCGAAGCGGCTCTCCACCATATGCTGGATGAAGGCCAGGGTCTGCACATTCTTGCCCAGGCCCATCTCGTCGGCCAGGATGCCGCCGGAAGCCGTATTCCGACAGGAAGTTGAGATAGACAGGCCCCTGCAGCTGGTAGCTGCGCAGGCTGGCCTGCAGCGCCTTGGGCGGCGGTACGGGCCGCACCTCGCGGAAGGAGCGGATCTTTTCGCGCAGGTTGTTCCAGAAGGAGTCCGTGCGCGCGCCGGGCAGGTCCTCCAGCAGGCTGTCCAGCACCGGGGCCTCGAACTGCTTGAATTTGGTCTGCGGCGGCTTGCTGGGGTCCAGGCCCAGGGCCGTGAGCTTGTGGGCGATCTTTTCCAGCCAGGATTCGGGCAGGCTGGTGTAGGAGCCGTCCTTGAGCTGCACATAGCGCTTGCCGCGGGTCCAGGCCTTCCAGATCTTGTCCAGGGGCAGGGACTGGCCCTCGTAATCCACGCTGATCTCCAGCGAGAACCACTTTTCCTTCTCGTTGCTCACCACCTCGGCGGAGATGGTGGACTTGGCCGTGCGCATCTTGTAGCGCGAAAGGGCGCGCTCGCCGTAGACGCGGTAGTTCTCCACCAGCGTGGGGTAGGAGTCCAGCAGGAAGGCGATGGCCTCTTCCGGCTCCAGGAACCAGAGCTTGCTGGAACGGGCCTGGAAATCCATGCCCGCCAGCTCGTTCATGAGCTGGGCCTCTTCTTCCTGGTGGCGGCGCACCAGATAGGTCTGGCCTTCGTAGGTGTAGCTGCCGGTCTGGAAAATCGGGGTTGGGGCCGTTGAGCGTGAACTCGCCGTGGCGGGTCTGGTAGATGTTGTCGATCTCCAGGGTCAGCAGGCTGCCTTCCTCGTCCAGGAAGAGCTTGGGATTGTAGGTGGCCGGCTGGAACACGGGCTCCATCATGCGCAAAAACTGCTGCGGCTCATAAAGCTCGGACGAGGGCAGGCGCGTCCAGACGCGGTCCAGGAATTCGGAGATCTCTTCCTGCGGCACCACCGGGCGTTCATAGATGAGGTTGTGCACCAGCGAGGGGTACAGGCCCGTCTGCACGGGATAGAAGTTGTGCTGGTAGCAGACCCAGAGCGGCATCTGTCCGTGGAAGGTGATGGGCGCGTCCTCGGGGGCCTCGGCACCGTGCAGGTGGTCGCTGGGCGCCCCGTTGGCCCGGATGGGCAGGGGCGGGCGGCCCCTCACGCTTGAGCAGCACGTCGAAGCTGAAGCCGTTGTCGTCGAAATTGGGCTTGAGCTTGAGGGGCAAAGGGCGTGCTCTCGATGCGGCAGGGGCGGTCGGTATCCTTCCAGAGCAGGTAATATTCCTTGCGCACGGCCCAGAAGAACCACGAGGTCAGGCCGTCGGGGATCTCCACGCGGTGGCCGTAATAGTCCAGGTGCTGGCCTATCTGGCGGGCCACATGCGGCAGCTGGGGCGAGAACTCGCACCAGTCGGGATTGTTGATGATCTGCTGGAGCGTGATCTCGTTATGCACGCTGGACAGGCCGGACTTGTTCTGGCGGCCCCGGAAAAAGGAGACCAGCAGACGGCCCTGCTCCGGCTGGAAGCGGAATATGAGATAATGCTTGCCGGGCTCGGGCTCCATGTCCGTGGAGAAGAAGGAGCGGAAGCTCTGCTTCCAGTCCTTGGCAGGGGGCGTGACCTCTTCGGCGTCGCCCTGTTCCTTGCGCAGTTCCTCCAGCAGACGCAGGGCCAGAGCCGCCACATGGCGGCATGTGCTGGTGAAGGACTCCGAACAGTTGCACTGGTGGCGGGTGCTGCGATCCGTGATGGAGAAAGTCAGGCTGGGCGTATAGACCTGGAGGTCTTCGCCCTGGATGACGCCTTGCGCCTCCCAGGTCTCGCCCTCCTGGATATTTATTTTTTGCACCCCGCCTTCGGACAGGATATAGTAAGCCGTGTCACGGATATACTCCGGAACGGCGTCGTGCAGGAAGGTCTGGCACATCTCCCTGACGACGTTCTGCTCAGATCTGCTCATGCTTGCTCTCCGCGGCCCGGTTTCTGGGCGGGCTCCGTTGAAAAATCGCAGTATAATAGATTTGGGAGTAATATCACAGGCATCACTTCAATGGCAATAGATGCTCGTAACTTATGAAAAAATATTTTATGAAAAAAAGATGGTATTTCCCGCGGCTTCCGGGCCGCCGGCATGCGCTCTCCGGCCGGGGGCGCCGCCTTCTGGAAAAGGATTTTCTGCTGCTTCTGCTGCTTTGCCTGCCGCTTCCGGCCGCGGCGGACGACGGGGAAGCCGGCATGGCCCCCACGGACGGTGACCGCATCCTGCTGGGCAGCATCGGCGAGGCTTCCAACCTCATCCCCTACCTGACGGCCGACTCGGCTTCCCACGAAGTGGCGGACCTGCTCTATGTGGCGCCCCTGCGCTTCAACAAGGACCTGGAGCCGGAATGCTGGGCGGCGGAGTCCTTCAGCATGGAAGACGAGGGACGTCTGCTGCGCTTCCGCCTGCGCAAGGGCATCCTTTGGGAAGACGGCACCGAACTGACGGCCGAGGACGTGGCGTTCACCTACAAGCTGGTCATCGATCCGGCCACGGGCAGCCCCTATGCCGACGACTTCCTCCAGATCAAGGAATTCCGGGTGCTGGACCGTTACAGCTTCGAGGTCCGCTACGAACGGTTCTTCGCCCGGGCCGTGTCTTCCTGGATGAACCCCATCCTGCCCAGGCATATCCTGGAAGGGCAGAACATCCGCGCCACCCCCTTCGCCCGCAAGCCCGTGGGCGCCGGTCCCTATCGCCTCCAGCGCTGGGAACCGGGCGTGCGCATCGTGCTGGAAGCCTCCCCCACCTATTTCCTGGGCAGGCCGCACATCAGCGAAGTGGTCTTCCGCATCATCCCGGATACGGCCACCATGTTCATGGAGACCCGCGCCGGGCGCCTGGACGTGATGGAGCTGAGCCCGCAGCAGTACCTGCGCCAGACATCGGGGAAAAAGTGGGCGGAGTCCTTCCACAAATACCGCTATCTGGCCTCGGTCTACAATTTTTTGGGCTTCAATCTGGAGCATCCTTTCTTCAAGGATAAAAAGGTACGGCAGGCCATCTCCTGCGCCATCAACCGGGGCGACATCGTCAAGGGTGTCTTGCTGGGGCTGGGGGAACCGGCCTTCGGGCCCTACAAGCCGGGCACCTGGGCCTATCATCCGGGCCTGCGCCCTGTGAGCTTCAATCCCGACCGGGCCCGCAAGCTGCTGGCCGAGGCCGGTTTCGCGGACAGCGACGGCGACGGCATCCTGGACAAGGACGGCAGGCCCCTGGCCTTCACCATCCTGACCAACCAGGGCAACGAGCCGCGCATCCTCACCGCCACCATCATCCAGAGCCAGCTGCGGGCCGTGGGCATCGACGTGCGCATCCGCACCGTGGAGTGGGCCGCCTTCATCCGGGAATTCGTGAACACCGGCCGTTTCGATGCCATCATCCTGGGCTGGACCATCACCCAGGACCCGGACATCTTCGCGGTCTGGCATTCCTCGCAGGCCGTGCCCGGGGGCCTGAATTTCATCCATTACAAGAACCCCGGGCTGGACAGACTGCTGGAAGAGGCCCGCTCCACGCCGGACCGCCAGCGCCGCACCGCGCTGTACCATCAGGTGCAGGAGATCCTGGACGAGGATCAGCCCTACTGCTTCCTTTATGTGCCGTATGCCCTGCCCGTGGTGCAGAACCGCTTCATGGGCATCAAGCCCGCCCTGGCGGGCATCATGTACAACTTCGAGGACTGGTGGGTGCCCAAAAGCCTGCAACGGTACAAGGTGACGCCGTAGGCGGCGCGGACACCCCTTCAGGAGAGGCGTTTCTGAAAAAGCAACAGGCCGTGTCGTTTTGTCGGCATGGTATGCAGAGCGTAATTGCCATGTTGCCCATAGTCATACGCTGATGGGGGAGAGGGGCGGGGCACGATCCTGTCTCCTCGTGCTGTCACCTTCATCATGAAGAGCACAGGGGCCACCATGCCCGTGCGCGGCAGCGGCAAGGGGCAGGGCAAGGCACAGGCGGCACAGTAGCGCGCAGCCTTTCAGCCGTATCTGAGGAGGGGCATGATCCCTGGGGATCGTGCCCGTTTTTTAGAGTGAGATCTCTTCCCTGCTTCTTATTGCAGGATCATAGGTATTTTTTGAAATTTGCTCCTAGCATGCCCTAGTGGTAACTGCTTCATATAAACCAGCAAGGCTATTGACATTCATGACAGGAGGAACAGCATGTTAGCGAAACTTTGCCGGATATGCCCTAATACAGATAGCTGGAAACGCCCTACAGGCAACAAAAAAGGCTTGGGTGATTTCGCGGGTACTAACGGTTTTGGTGTTGAAGAATGGCTCTCTAGAAAGGAGTGGCTCCTGTCTGGATATAAGGGTCTTCCCGGAGATTGGCGCTACGCGCATATCACAGCCTTATGGACGAAGAATAACGCATATGCCGGACAGGACATGCGGGTCTATCTTTTACCTATGATAACGGAGCATGGCTCGTTGGTTATATTGATCAGGCGCATCTTATCGATGAAGATGAAGCCGCATGGGCTGTGGAACAATTTCGCCGCAAGGGTTGGCTGAATGCGATGCGGGAGGACGTGAAGGCCATCGAGGGTAATGTGGACATCCTGTCGGATAAGACCGTGCGGACTAGTCCACTGGGGTATGCCAGCATGCGTTTCAAGCCGGACAGCTTGCATTTCCTGCCGGAGCCGCAGCGACTTATTATGAATAACTGGCGCTATACCGTGGCCTATGGCTGGAATCCTGCCTATCTGGGGAAGTTTTCCCACCGGACATGCTGCCTGGGCAGGAGAATTCCTCTGCGCAAGAACTGGCCAGATTCTCAGAAGCGATACGCGTGCGGCGGGCTATCTGTGCCAAGGAATGTTCTCCTCGGCAGGCACCTATCCAGAATCGTCTGGCACTGCAGCTGGCAACAATCTATGGCCCTCAGGGCTATCAGGTGCTCTGTGAGGATAACCGTGTTGATATCTCAATTCGCAAAGATAACTATACAAGTTTTCTAGAGATTAAGCCGGCGGACAGTGCCCGGGAGGCCATCCGTCTGGCCTTGGGGCAATTGCTGGAATATGCTCATTATCCAAAGGCGGACAAGGCCGACAATCTGGTGGTGGTCAGTGATGCCGAACCTAGTCCTGACGATAGCCAGTATATCCGACAACTGCGGCAGCGCTACGGTATTCCTTCATGCTATGTGTACTGGCCCAGAGACGCCCAAACGATCTCGCAGAGAGAGCTGATGAAATGCGTGAGAGCGATAAAAATTTCCGGGTGAAAAGCCTGATGGCCAAGAGTAGCGGAGATAGTCGGGCAGGTTAGTGCCTTAGATATCCTTTTTAAAGGGGCAGTGAAATTTTTCCCTGCCCGTCCAGAGACGGAACAATTTTTACAAAAAACGTCCCCGCTCCCTTTCAAGCCGCGCTGGCGGCCTCCGTAACAAAAAAGGCATACAAACGGAAAAAGCCCTTGCGATTTCTCGCAAGGGCTTGATCGTCTGGCTCCCCGAGACGGACTTGAACCGCCAACCTAGTGATTAACAGTCACCCGCTCTGCCGATTGAGCTATCGGGGATCATGGGATGCTTTGCCGCAGTGATAGGGAAAATAAGGGCTTGCGCTTGCCGCGCAAGCCCTGAAGTCCTTTGTGGCTCCCCGAGACGGACTTGAACCGCCAACCTAGTGATTAACAGTCACCCGCTCTGCCGATTGAGCTATCGGGGAGTGCTGCAAAAGCAACGAAAGTCTTTCTACGGAAAACAGGTCCGTCCGTCAAGCGGAAAAATCATTTTTTCAGGATTTTTTTATCAGGCGCTGCAATTTTTTGTCATAGCGCTCGGCTTCGCTGTACACACAGCCGCAATAGGGCTGGCGGTACACGCCCCATTCCCTGGAAAGATCGATGCCCGCCTGCCAGTCGGTACGGAAGTCGCGGTAGACGAAGCGGGGCCCCCGGCTCAGGGGAGCGTCCTCCGCCGCCGCGGCATGTTCCCCGGCGGCCCGGATGACGTCGTGCGGCTGGTAGCGGGAGTAGAGCAGGCTGCTGCTCACATGGGCGTAGCCGTTGGCATGGGCATAGGCCACGGCGGCTCCTGCATGCGGCTGCCGCAGCACCAGGCACAGCGCTGCGGGGGCAGGTCGCGGCCGGCCACGGAGCGCAGCCAGGCCACCAGATCCCAGGTGTCGTCCTGACAGATGAGCCCGATGCCCAGGCGGGCGGCGCATTCCTCGGCGGCCTCGCGGCGGCGCAGGTATTCCGTCAGGGGCTGGATGTTGGGGTTCATGTACCAGGCCGTGACCGTGAAGCCCTCGTCCTGCAGGCGTTTGACCGGCATGATGGAGCAGGGGCCGCAGCAGATGTGCAGCAGCAGGCTGCGTTCGCCTTTCACGGGTTCAAAAACAGGGGCCTGCCCCGAAGGGCAGGCCGCGGACGTTTCGACAGGGGCGTCCGTTACGGACGGATGCTGATTTCCAGACATTTGCCAAAGTCCTGTTCCATGTCGCGCAGGCTGTCGCGCTTGTGATTGAGCAGATAGGGGCCCAGTTCCCGCGTGGTCTCGAAGACGTACTTGTCGCCGCCGTGGGTCCGCAGGGCACGGCGCATCTCGCGCAGGGCCTGCAGGGCCTGCCATTCAAGGTTGCGCCGCTGGCCCGTGCCGCCGCAGAAGGGGCAGGGCTCCATGGTGATGGAAAGAGCCGAGGAGCCCGTGCGCTGGCGCACCAGCTCCAGCAGGCCGAAGGAACTCATGCGGCCCACGTCGTGGCGGGCGCGGTCGTTCTTCATGGCCGTGCGCAGGGTCTTTTCCACTTCCAGCACATGTTTCTTGTCGCGCATCTCGATGAAATCGATGACCACCTGGCCGCCGATGTCGCGCAGCTTGAGCTGGCGGGCGATGGCTTCGGCGGCTTCCATGTTGGTGCGGTGGGCCATGGACTCGAAATTGACCTTGCCGGAGATCTTGCCGGAGTTGATGTCCACGGCCATGAGGGCCTCGGTCTGGTCGAAGACCAGGCGGCCGCCCGAAGGCAGGGTGACCTCGCGGGAATAGATCTGGTCCAGCTGGCGGCGCAGGCTGAAACGCTCCCACAGGGGCATGCGCACGTCGGTATGCAGGCGCACCAGCTCCTTCTTGCGGGGGAAGAGCAGGGAGACGGTCTCGCGGATGCTGTCGGCCACTTCCTCGTTGTCCACCCAGATCTCGCAGACATCATCGGTCAGGTAATCGCGCACGGCCCGCTGGGGCAGGCCCGGCTCCTGATAGATGAGGGCCGGGGCCGAGACTTCGGTGGCCTTCTTGCGGATGTCCTTCCAGACGCGCTTGAGGTACTGGAGATCGTTCTTGAGCGTGGTCTTGGTGGTGCCGGCGCTCACGGTACGCACGATGACGCCCAGGCCCTGGCCGGGGTCGATGCCGTTCATCATCTCGCGCAGGCGGGTGCGTTCTTCATCGCTGTCCACTTTGCGGGAGACGCCGATCTGCTCCTGTCCCGGGGTCAGTACCAGAAAGCGGCCCGCCAGCGACAGCCAGGTGGTGAGGAAGGCGCCCTTGTTGCCGGTGGGTTCCTTGACCACCTGCACCAGCACTTCCTGGCCGGGCTTGAGCACTTTCTGGATGGGCGGGAACTTTTTCCCCTTGCTGGGCTCGTGATGGGCCAGCCAGTATTCGGGATGGATCTCGTCGATCTGCAGGAAGCCGTTCTTGCCCGCGCCGTAGCTCACGAAGGCGGCCTGCAGGTTGGTGTCGATATTGTGGATGATGCCCTTGTAGATATTGCCCTTGAGCTTGCGCTGATGGAACATGTCCAGATAATATTCCTGCAGACGGCCTTCCTCGGCGATGGCCACTTCCACCTGTTCACCGGGCAGCACGCTGATGAACATGCGCCGCTTGCCTGCGGCCACCTTGGCCTTGACCGCGGCCGCGCGCACGCTGCCCTTCTTGGGGGCCTCGCTGTCCTCACCGCGACGGCGGGGACGGGCGGGGGCGCTCTCCAGGCTTTCCACATCGCCGGTGGCGGCCTGCCACAGCTCCTCGTCACTGGCACCGTCGGGCAGGCCGGCAGGGGCCGCCGCCCGGCGGTATCGTCCGCCTCGCTGCCGGCGGCTTCGGCATTTTCCGCCTGGGCATCACGATTCTTGCGGTTGCGCCCGCGTCCGCCGCGACGGCCGCGACGGCTCTTGCGGCGGGGCTGGTCATCACCGTCTTCCTGGGCGCCGCTGTCGGCGGCCGTTTCGGTGTCCTCCGCGGCGGGAGCGGCTTCCGCGTCGTCCGTGCGCGGGGCGGCCACTGCGGCAGGAGCGGCAGGCGTCCCGTCATCAGGCATCACGGGCATCGCGGCGGCTTCGGCAGGCAGGGGAACGGGCTGCCCGTCAGCGGGAAGGGCCGCAGCCGCTTCAGCGGTCTGGTCACCGGTCCCGGCAGGAGCGGTTTCGTCCTGCGGGCTCACGGCTTCGGGAGATTTTTTGCGGGGGGCACGCTGGCGGCGCTGGGCACCGGGCGAACGGCGGGTACCGCGACGGGGCGCGGCGTGCTGTCCGCCGTCGGTATCGGCGGGCGTTTCGGCGGCTTCAGGGGCTGGGGCCTGGTCTGGCTCCCAGGGCGGTTCCGGTGCCGGGCGCGGCCTGCGCAGCGGATGCCTCTTCTCCGGCCGAGGCTTCGGGAGCGGCTTCGGGGCCGGGCTTTCGGCGGCAGGGGCCGTGGCCTTGCGGCGGCTGCTCCGGCGGGCGGGCTTGCGGGGCGCGGCGGCCACGGCATCGTCAGCGGGTTGTGCATCGCCGCTGTCCGTGACGGCCTGTTCCGCAGGGGCATCCGTGCTCGTGGCGGCCGTCAGCGTGGCCGTTTCTTCCGTGGCAGGGGCGGCCTTGGCGCGCGAAGTGCGGCGGGTGGTACGGCGTTTGGGGGTGGGGGTTGCTTCAGCGACATCGGAGGACTCGGCCGCGTCGGACACGGCCGGTGTGTTTTCCTGGGTCATAAATATCCTTTTGGACCGCCAGAGGCGGCGAAATTTGTCAGCCGTCATCCCGGCTGAAGGAACGGCCGGGCATCCGGCAAAAGCCGGAGGGCGCGTCCGTGAGCGGACACGGGCCCGGGGATGCCCGGAAGGGGCAGGACACGGGGGATGGCAGGAGAAAACGCCCGTCACGGGACGGCGTTTTCCTGGCGGCCGGAACAGCCGCCGGAGGGGCAACGTCAGAAAGCGCGGTACCGGGCCGCGCCATGACGGGCGGGATCAGACTGTCTGTCCCCCGCGGAAGCGCCTGGCTTCGCTAATCACAATTTTCAAGGACGCGCAGCTCCACGGACAGCTTGCCGCCGCAGGAACGCAGCAGCACATAGCCGCCCTGGGCCAGAGCGCCCGGATTCACCACGATGGTGCGGCCCACCCCTGTCCACGGCGCGCGCTTCGTGGATATGTCCGCACAGGCAGACATCGGGCTGGGCTTCTTCAAGGAATTCGCGCACGGCAGTAGAGCCCACATGGATATTGCCCGGGATGACGTCGCAGGCGCTGTCCTTGGGCGGATTGTGCGAAACCAGCACGGTGTGGGGGTACTTGCGGGCCTTCTGCCAGCTGCTTTCCAGCCAGCCGGCGAAGGTGGATTCAGGAAACTCGCTGGGCGTGCCGAAAGGCGTGAACGTGGAGGCCCCGATGCCGAAGATGGCCGTATCGGGCGTGAGTTCGTGCACCTGCGTGTGCAGGTTGCAGCCCAGGCCGCTCAGCCATTCGTCCACTTCGGGCCGGTCCATGTTGCCTATCTGGGCCCAGATGCGGGGATTGTGCGCCCGCAGAACGTCCATGACCAGCTCGGCCTGCTTGACGCCGCCCGTGATGGTCAGGTCGCCGGTGACGATGATGCCGTCCGCCTGCGCCAGCTCGGGGATACGGGCAAACAGCCCGGGCTCGTCGTGAATGTCCCCAACGGCAATCCAGAGATGATCCTGTTCGTTGACGCTTGGCATGGCGGTGTTTCCTTTGTTATAAAGTCACTCCGCGAACTATGGCACATTTTAGCAAGGATGGAAAGACCTCCATGTCCCTTCCCCCCGATGAGCTGAAGAAGGAACTGCGCGCCCGCATGCGCGGGCTGCGGCGCGGGCAGGATCCCGCCCTGGCACGGCAGCGGGCCCGCGCGGCCCAGCAGGCCCTGCTGGACTGGGACGTCTGGCAGCAGGCCGCCCGTGTGGCCCTGTATGTGGCCCTGCCGGAAGAAGTGCACACCGGCTACCTGCTGGCCGATGCCTGGCAGCGACGCGTGCGCGTCTACCTGCCCCGGGTGCGCCTGGAGCGCGGGCGCATGGACTTCGTACCCTGTGCCCGGGTAGGCGACATGGCCGCCGGCCCCTACAAGATGCTGGAACCCCATGCCGGTCTGCTGGGCATGGCGCCCCCGGTGCTGGCCCACCCCGATTTCTGCCCCGACGTGCTCATCCTGCCCGGTGTGGCCTTTGACCGCGCGGGCAACCGCCTGGGCTTCGGCGGCGGCTATTATGACCGCTTCCTGTCGGCCTTCGGCGCCCGGGGCAGCGGCCGGCGGCCCCGGCTGGTGGGCCTGTGCTATGCTTTCCAGGTGGTGGATGCGCTGCCCTCCCAGGAATGGGACCAGCCCGTGGACTGCCTGTGTACCGAAGAAGGACTCGTATGCCTGTAAGTTTCATCCCCTTTGTGTTCCCCGGCGTGGACAACGTGCGCTGCGCCTTCCAGACCCGCTGGCAGGCGGCCGGAGACGGCCCGTACGCCGGTGGCAACATCTCCCTCGCCACGGCCGATGACCGGCAGAGCGTCATCGGCAACCGCCGCGAACTGCGGGCGGCCCTGGGCCTCCGGCGCATGGCCGAACTCAACCAGGTGCACGGCGATGCCATGATCTTCGAGCCCGAGGCCGTGGAGCCCGACGCCGTTCCCCGCTGCGATGCCGACGGCATGGCCACCGCGCAGGCCGGGCTGGGGCTGGCCATCAAGACCGCCGACTGCCAGCCCATCCTGCTGGCCCACAGGAGCGGCCGTTTCGTGGCCGGCATCCATGCGGGCTGGCGCGGCAACCGCTGTGACTTTCCCGGTTCCGGGGTGCGCCGCTTCTGCGAGCATTACGGCGTGGAACCGCGCGAACTCCTGGCCGTGCGCGGCCCGAGCCTGGGCCCGGCCCGGGCGGAGTTCATCAATTTCGAGAGCGAGTGGGGCGACGCGTTCCGCCCCTGGTTCGATGCCGGGAGCCGCACCATGGACCTGTGGGGCCTGACCCGCTGGCAGCTGGAGCAGGCCGGGCTGCTGCCCCGCAACATCTACGGCATCGACCTGTGCACGGCCAGCTGCAACCGCCAGTTCTTCTCGTACCGCTGCGTGAAGGCCTCCGGCCGTCAGGCCAGCGTCATCTGGCGCCTGGACTAGGACAGGCCGGAAGGCATGTTCGTGATGAGGGGGGGAGGGGAAAACCCTGGCTCGCGCACACGGGTTCCCCCTCCCCCTCAAGCTCCCCCATCCCCTTTCCCATGCGTTTTTCCCGGAAGGATGGGGCGTGTCTGGGCTACGGGGAAGCAGCCTCTGCCTCCGGTCTTCGCAAGAGGGGACATCTGGGCGCTGGGCAGGGGCTCCTCCTTTTCCGTCACACGTTGACAAGCCGCGGCTCCCTGCCTAGAGTAACGCGTTCATGGTCGCCGGAACCTGCCGGCGTCAAAAGGGAATCCCGTGAAAATCGGGAGCGGACCCGCCGCCGTAAGGCCCGCAGACCAGCTTCCTTCATGTGCCACTGGCAACGGGAAGGCCGGAAGCCGGGGGCCGAGCCGGAATACCTGCCGTGGACCGTGGCCGCTGGCCGCGACCGGTATCGGCACGGGTCTTGCCGAGGGAGCAAGGGAATACGGGCCTCTTCCATTGATGGAAGAGGCTTTTTTTGTTTCCGGGCCGGAGTGCCCGGCCACGAAAGGCCATCACAGGACGGATCATGCCGGAGAACAGCCCCATTGCCAAGGATGCGCGGAGCGCGCGCCGCCGGTGCTGCTGCGTGCTGCTGGCCGTCCTCTGGTGCGCCTCCTTGCCGCTGGCCTGTCTGCCCGGGCCCGTGCCCGTGGCTGTGGCCGATGTCTGGCAGGCGCTGGGGGCCGTGGCGGGCCTGTGCCCCCCGGCGGACGGCAGCGTGCAGCTGGTGGTGGGGCAGATCCGTCTGGCCCGTGTGCTGCTGGGCCTGCTGTGCGGTGGTGCGCTGGCCGTGGCCGGAGTGGCCCTGCAGGGCTGCTGCGCAATCCGCTGGCGGACCCCTTCACCCTGGGCATCTCCGCCGGAGCGGCCTGCGGCGCCAGCATGGCCATCGCGCTGGGCGGTACCCTGGGCATCTGGGCAGGAGGCCTTGCCGTGGGGCTTTCCGCGGCGGCCACGGTCTCCCTGTCGGCCCTGCTGGGCTCCCTGCTGGCCCTGGGCGGTGCGCTCTGGCTGGGCAGCGGGCAGGGAAGTTTCCGGCGCGAGACCGTCATCCTGGCCGGCATCGCCGTGGCGGCCTTTCTGGGCGCCGTGGTGGCCCTGGTCAAGGCCCTCAACGAAGAATCCGTCACCAGCATCGTTTTCTGGATCATGGGCAGCCTGCAGGGCCGGGGCTGGGACAGCGTCCCCCTTTTGCTGGCCACCTTGCTGCCGGGGCTGCTGGTGGTGCTGCCGGGCTGGCGCAAGCTGGACATGCTGGCCCTGGGCGACGAACAGGCCGCGCATCTGGGCCTTGCCGTGGGCCGTACACGCTTCTGGCTGCTGGCCGGCGCCAGCTGCATGACGGCCGGTTGCGTGGCCGTGGCCGGGGTCATCGGCTTCGTGGGCCTGGTGGTGCCGCATGTCCTGCGCATGCTGCTGGGCGGAGCGCACGGCCCTTTGCTCTACGGCGCCTTCCTGGGCGGCGGCATCTTGCTGGTCTGGGCGGACGTGCTGGCCCGCTGTGTGCTTTCCGGCGGACAGGAATTGCCCGTGGGCGTGGTGACGGCCCTGCTGGGCGGCCCCTTTTTCGCTTTTCTGGTGCGGAGGCGCTGATGCTGCGGGCAAAAGGCATCCGGGCGGCCTACGGCACGGACGAGATAGTGCATGGTGTGGACATCGACCTCCACCCCGGTGAGGCCGTGGCCCTGCTGGGCCCCAACGGCAGCGGCAAGACCACGCTGCTGCGGGTGCTGGCGGGCAGCCTGACGCCGACAGCGGGGTCGGTACAGGTGCAGGGGGCGGACATCCGCCGTCTTTCCCCCCGGGAACGGGCCCGCCGGGTGGCCGTGCTTTCCCAGCGCAATGCCGCGCCACGGGGCATGACCGCCCTGCAGATGGTCCTGCTGGGCCGCTATCCCTGGCTGGGCTGGTGGGGCAGCTACAGCGCCGAAGACCGGCGCATCGCCCACGAGGCCCTGGAGGAGACCGGCGCGCTGCCGCTGGCCGGACGGCAGGTGAGCGAGCTTTCCGGCGGGGAACTGCAGCGCGTGGCCCTGGCCCGGACACTGGCCCAGCAAAGCCCCGTGCTGCTGCTGGACGAGCTGGCCGCCGGTCTGGATCTGGCCCGGATGCTGGAACTTTTCGACCTGCTGGAGCGCCGCCGCCGGGCCGGTGCCGCGCTGCTGCTGGTGATGCATGACTGCAATCTGGCCGCCCAGTACGCCACACGTTTGCTGGGCCTGCGCCGGGGCCGGGTACTGTTCGACGGCCCGGTGCGCCGCTGCTTCACGGCGGAGAACCTGCGCGCCCTCTATGCCGTGGACCTGCACATCGTCCCGCACCCCCGCAACGGTCTGCCCCAGGCCCTGCCCCTGCGGCCCCGTGGCCCTGAATACCGGGAGGACTCTCCGCATGATGCCTGATTTTTGCCGCCTGCAGCAGCGCCTTGTCGCTTGGGGCTTTCGTTCGGGCCTGTGGCGGGGGCTGTGTCTGGGCCTTTGCCTGCTCTGCTGCTCCGTGCCGCCCGTCCACGCGCTGGAACTGGTGGACAGCCGGGGCGTGACCCTGCGGCTGGAACGGCCCGCACAGCGGATCATCGCCCTGTACGGCGCGTTCAACGAGATATTGCTGGCCCTGGACGCTCGCGGGACCCTTTGTGGCCCGCACGGCGGCCGATGCGGCCATCCCCGGCCTGCAGGACCTGCCCGCCGTGGGCACGCACATGCGTCCCAACGCGGAGCTGGTGGCGGCCCGGCGTCCCGATGTGGTGCTGCAGCTGGCCGGGCGGCAGGAAGTGCTGACCCAGACCGGGGCCCTGGAGGCTGTGGGCATCCCGGTGCTAGTCTACGAGATGCAGTCCTTTGAACAGCTTTTTGCCGTGACCCGCGCTCTGGGGCGGCTCACCGGACGCGAGGCGCGCGCCGAAGCCCTGGTGGCGGACTGGCAGCGGCGTCTGGCGGCCCTGGAGCAGCGCTATGCGGGCCAGCCGCCTGTGCGCGTGTTCTATGAGGTGCGCTATCCCAACCTGCTGGCTGCCGGACGCGCCAGCATCGTGGACGAGATCATCCGCCATGCCGGTGGCCGCAACGTGCTGGATGCGCCGCAAAAGCTGGTGCGCTGCAACGAAGAGATGCTGGTGGCCCTGGACCCGGAAGCCTATATCCTGCAACAGGGGCCTATGAACCCCGCGCCGCAGGCTCCGGCGGCACGTCCGCATTACCGGGGCCTCAGTGCCGTACGTTCCGGGCGTGTGCTGCTGGTGGACGAGCACCTCTTCGCCCGCCCCGGCCCCCGCTCCGTGGAGGCCGCCGAGCGGCTGGCCCGCTGGCTGCATGGCGAGGAGCAGGGCAGCGGTAAATAAGCCGGGTATTTTGTTGAGGGGGGAAGGGCCCTTTGGCCAGAGCTCAAAGGGGCCCTTCCCCCCCCTCAAACTCCCCCATCCCCCAAAAGCTCTTTTTGTTCTGGTCAGTGGGGGAAGACAGCAGGGGCGCAATGGGCGTTGCCGTGCCGGCGGTCTCCGCGAAGGGAGGCTGGAGCCGATCAAGGCTGCGGTTTCAGGAACGGTAAACGCCGGTCTCCGCGAGGAGCTGAAGGACGGTAGGGGGCCAGGTCTCCGGGAGAAGGGAGGAAGGGCAGGGCATCATCAGGCTCCGGGGAGAGGCGTTCAGGATGCCGCAAGCCTGCTGGAGCCAAGCAGCCAGATCCCGGGGAGAGATGCGGGCCGGATTTTTGAGTGGCCGTGCTTCGGACAGGCATGTTGCCTGCCGGACGTGGGCCGCTCCTGAAGGGATAAGCGATGGAGGGCTGTCGTGCCCTCATGCAACGGCGACCGGTCATGTTTTTCCCTGCGGAGAGATGAAGGAAACAGTCTGTAACCGGGCATGAGCCCGCAACGATTCGAGATGACCATGACAGGAACCCTGTACGCTGTGGGCGTGGGCCCCGGCGCTCCCGATCTGCTGACCCTGCGTGCCGTGGAGGCCTTGCGCCGGGTGGACGTGATCCTGGCGGCGGCCTCGCCGCGCAACGACTATTCGCGGGCGCTGGAGACGGCCCGTCCCCATCTGCGGCCGGACGTGCGCCTGCAACGGCTGGAATTCCCCATGACGCACGACAGGGCCACCTTGCGCGCGGCCTGGGAAAAAGCGGCGGGCATCACACGCGACGTGCTGCGGGGCGGCGAGAACGCGGCCTTCCTGACCATCGGCGACCCGCTGGTCTACAGCACGTTCGGCTATCTGCTGAAAACGCTCCGGCAGCTGGATGATTCCCTGCCGGTGGAGATCATACCGGGCATCACCTCGTTCCAGGCGGCGGCCGCGCGTACCCGCACCATTTTGTGCGAAAGCCACGAGACCCTGTGCATCATCCCCGGTATCCGGGACGAAGAGAGCCTGACCCAGACGCTGGAACAGGCCGATTCCGCCGTCATTCTCAAGGCCTACCGCAACTTCCCGGCCATCGTGTCGTCCTTGCGCCGCAGCGGTCGCCTTGAAGGCGGCCTCATGGCCAGCCATGTGGAGCAGCCCGAAGAGCGTCTGGCCCCGTGACCACGGTGGCTGCCGAAGAGGGCACCCCGCCGTACATGTCCCTGGTCTTGAGCCGTAAAAATAATCCCGTCCGGCTCCCACAAGCAGCGCGCCGCGCAGTTCTTCCTGGCGTGTATCCAGAAAAACGCAGCCTCGAATCCATCCGGTGGTTGAAAAGGGAGGGCGGACCTTCCCCCATGAAAAAGGACGCCATATGGCGTCCTTTTTCGTCCCGCAAAGACCGCACGGTCTCCAGTCGGAGACTTCTCCCGGTACGGGAACGAAGTCCCTTCCCGCCGGGCAGCGACGGGGACCGGCCACCCGACCGGAACAATGTTTTTGAAGGGAGGGGGCGCGGGGGAGGGAGAACCTTTTGTCCACAAAGGTTTCCTCCTCCGCATCCCGCTTGCCTCCCTGCAAAATACCTTGCCTAACAGATGCGCGGCAGCTGGGCGCCTTCGAGCATGCCCAGCAGGCGCTGGCCGCCGATGCGGGTACGCAGGCGCACCTGGCCGGGCTTGCCGTCCCCGGCCACGCGGCCGATGATGGCGGCTTCCTTTGCCGTAGGGGCTGGCCTGCATGGCGCGCAGGGCGGCTTCGGCCTTGTCCTGGGGCAGGATGCAGATGCACTTGCCCTCATTGGCCAGATAGAGCGGATCAAGACCGAGGAAGGAGCAGCCGTTGCGCACGCTCTCGTGCACGGGCAGCAGGCTTTCCTCGATGTCGATGCAGACGGCAGACTGTTCGGCGATCTCGTTGAGGGTGGTGGCCAGACCGCCGCGGGTGGGGTCGCGCAGGACGTGGACCTCGCCGCAGGCGGTGATGATGTCGGCGATCATGTGGTTGAGGGGGGCGGAGTCCGAGGCCACGTCGGTGAGGAAGGACAGGCCTTCGCGGCTGCCCATGACGGTGAGGCCGTGATCGCCCAGGGCGCCGCTGACCAGCACGGCGTCGCCGGGACGGGCGGCGTGGCCGGAGGGCACGGGGGAGGCGAAGATCTCGCCCACGCCGGTGGTATTGATGAAGATCCTGTCGCACATGCCGCGCGGCACCACCTTGGTGTCACCGGTGACGATGTGCACGCCGGCGGTCTGCGCGGCCGCGGCCATGTCGGCCACCACGCGGTCGAGGGTGGAGAGCTCCAGGCCTTCCTCGATGATGCAGGCGCAGCTCAGGTAGCGGGGCCGGGCGCCCAACATGGCCACGTCGTTGACCGTGCCGTGCACGGCCAGGGTGCCGATGCTGCCCCCGGCGAAAAAGAGGGGCGTGACGGTGTAGGAGTCCGTGCTCATGGCCAGCGGGCCCTTGATGTCCAGCAGGGCGGCGTCGTCCATGCGGTCCAGCAGGGGGTTGGAGAAATGGCGCATGAAGCACTGGGAGATGAGCCGTTGCGAGGCGCGTCCGCCGCTGCCTGCATCCAGCAGAATGCGATCGTCCATGATGATCCCGGTAGTCTTGGGGTTACGGCCGGGCGTCGCTGCGGCGCGGGCCGGAAAAAACGGGGAAGGCGGCCCTTCCCCGTCCGTCCAGAGGCAGGATGCTGCGGCTGCCATGCCGACCTTTTAGGGATATCGCGCGGCATGGCGGCCCGTGATCCCGCTCCTAGGCCATATACTTGAAGTAGGCCGCGCAGCTGCCTTCGGTGGAGACCATGCAGGGGCCCCCACGGGGCTGGCCGGGTGCAGGCCTTGCCGAACAGGGGGCATTGCGGCGGCGTGATGCGTCCCTTGAGCACCTGCCCGCAGCGGCAGCCCGGCAGGGGCGGCACGTCCGGCAGGGAGATGTCGAGGCGCTTCATGGCGTCGAAGCGCTCATAGGCGGGCCGCAGGGCCAGACCGCTGTCCGGGATGAGGCCCAGACCGCGCCACAGGGCGTCGGACGGCATGAAGTAGGTCTCCAGCAGGGCGCGGGCGCGGGGGTTGCCCTGGTCGCTGACGGCGCGCGGGTAGGCGTTGACCACGGCCGGGGCGTCGTCGCGGCGCTGCTCGGCCATGATGCAGAGGGCCTGCAGGATGTCCACGGGCTCGAAGCCGCCCACCACGGCGGGGACGCGGTATTCCGAGGCCAGGAAGCCGTAGGGCTCCAGACCGAGGATGGTGGAGACGTGCCCCGGCAGCAAAAAGGCCTGGACACCGCAGCCGTCCTTGTCGTCCAGCAGGGCGCGCAGCACGGGCGGCACCAGCTTGTGCAGGGAAAGCACGCAGAAGTTGTCCAGCTTGCGCTGTTCGGCCAGCATGAGGGTGGCGGCCACGGTGGGCGCGGTGGTCTCGAAGCCGATGCCCAGGAAGACCACGGTGTCGCCGGGGTTGGCGGCGGCGATGTTCAGGGCGTCCAGCGGCGAGTAGACGATCTCGATGCGGGCCCCCCGGGCCTGGGCGTGCTTGAGGCTGCGGCCGCCGGGGCCGGGCACGCGCAGCAGGTCGCCGAAGGTGGCGATGATGACGCCGTCACGACCGGCCAGATCGAGGAAGGCGGCCACTTCGGCGTCATGGGTGACGCAGACGGGACAGCCCGGCCCGGACAGGTGCGTGACTTCCCTGGGCAGCAGGGAACGCAGGCCGCTCTGGAAGATGGCCACGGTATGCGTGCCGCAGACTTCCATGAAGCGCAGCTCGCGGCCGTCCAGGGCCGTTTGCAGGCGGTCCAGCAGGGCACGGCAGAGCGCGGGGTCCTGATAGGGAGAGCTCAGGGACATGGCAGGCCTCGGCTAGGGCAGCATGGGCGCGGCGTTGAGGCCGCAGTCCACGGGCAGGCCGCACATGAGGTTAGCATTGGCCAGGGCCTGGCCGGAGGCGCCGCGGCAGAGGTTGTCGATGGCCGAGACCACGATGAGGCGGTTGGTACGCGGGTCCACCACCAGGCCGAGGTCGCAGAACATGCTGCCGCGCACGAAGCGCGTCTCGGGCAGCTTGCCCTTGGGCAGCACGCGGACCCAGGGGCTCTGGGCCCAGGTCTCGCAATAGGCGGCGTGGACCTCGTCCAGGGTGGTGCCGGGCTTGCGCAGGGTGGTGTAGATGGTGGACAGGATGCCGCGCACCATGGGCACCAGATGCGGGTTGAAGGAGACGCGCACGTCGCAGCCGGCGGCGCGGCTGTATTCCTGTTCGATCTCGGGGGTGTGGCGGTGCTTGCCCAGGCCGTAGGCGCGGAAGGTGTCGTAGACCTCGCAGAACAGGGAGGGCACCACGGCTTGCGGCCCGCGCCGGAGGTGCCGGACTTGGAGTCGATGACGATGTTGTCCGGCGAGATCAGGCCGTGCTTGAAGGCGGCGTACAGGCCCAGGATGGCCGACGAGGGATAGCAGCCGGGGTTGGCCACCAGGCGGGCCCTGGCGGTCTCGGCGGCGTAGAGCTCGGGCAGGCCGTAGACGGCCTCGGGCAGCAGCTCGCGGCGGGTGTGGGGCACATACCAGTCTTCGTAGACATCGACATCACGCAGGCGGAAGTCGGCGGAAAGGTCGATGACGCGGGTCCCGGCTTCCAGCAGTTCCCCGGCCATCTCCATGGCCTTGCCGTGGGGCACGGCCAGGAAGACCAGGTCGCAGCGGCGGGCGGCTTCCCTGGCGTCGAAGATGCTGATGACCACATCGGAGCCGGGCAGGCCTTCGAGGAAGGGATAGAACTCGCCCAGGCGCAGGCCGGATTCGGTGCGGGAACAGGCCATCTCCAGTTTCATGCGGGGGTGGCTGGCCAGCAGCCGGGCCAGTTCCATGCCGGTGTACCCGGTGACGCCCACAAGACCCACTTTGAATATCTTCATCTCCCTCTCCTTTATTTGCTGTCCGGGCCGCATTTGATGACGTATTTCATGCGCAATTCGTAAAGGATGCTCTCCAGCATCTTGCGCTCCTGTTCGTCCAGTCCCTTGGTGGTCTTTTCATGCAGCATCTCCAGCATGCTGATGCTGTGCCGGGCAAGTTCCGGCTGCCGGCTGGTCCGGCCGGTCTCGGGGTCGGCCACCTCGCCCAGATGCACGAGGGCGGCGGACGCCAGGGAAAGGACGAAGGTGGAGAAGGTCACTTCCGGCAGGGGGCCCTTGCCGCCGCAGCCGCATTGGTTCTGACTCATGCTGTTCTCCTGCTGATGCGCTCCGGGGGCCGTCCGGCGGCCCCGGAAGCGGTGCGGCCGCCGCAGCGGCCGCTGCTGTGATCTATCGGACGGCGGGGCAGCTCACGGGCGTGCCGGGCGCCACGTCGAGGGGCGGCACGGTACACGGCCAGGCCCTGTTCGAGGTAGTTGCGCGCGCCGATGTAGCCGCCGGCGTCCACGATGCTGCGGTCCAGGGCGTAGAGGCCCGCGGCCACGTCGGCCCAGTCCACCCAGCCCATGTGGCCGATGCGCACGATGCGGCCCTTTGAGCTGGTCCTGCCCGCCGGCCATGTAGACGCCGTGCTTTTCGGCAGCCAGGCGCAGGACCTCGTTGCCGTCCACACCTTCGGGCAGCAGCACGCTGGTGATGCCCCAGGCAAAGTTCTCGGGCGCCAGCAGCTCCAGGCCCATGGCCCTGACGGCGGCACGGGTGAACAGGGTCAGGGCCCACTGCTTGCGGTAGACGGCATCCAGGCCGCCGGCCAGCAGCATCTTCAGGCTCACGTCCAGGCCCACGATGAGGTTCACGGGCGTGGTGAAGCGGGTCTGGTTCTTGAGCACGTTGTCGCGTTCGCGGCACAGGTCGAAATAAAAGCAGCCGGTGCCGGTCTTTTCGGCCTTGTCCCAGGCGCGGGCGGAAAGGGCCAGCAGGGCCAGGCCGGGGGCAGCATCAGGCCCTTCTGGGAGCCGGTGACCAGGCAGTCCACGCCCCACTGGTCCATGGGGCAGGGGAGAGGCTGACACCGGAGATGCCGTCCACCACGCAGAGCACGTTGCGGGTGCGGGTGACGGCCGCCACTTCGCGCACGGGATGGAGCACGCCGGTGGAGGTCTCGGACATCTGGATCAGCACGCCGCGGATGTCGGGATCGGCGTCCAGGGCGGCGGCCACGTCCCCGGCCTTGACGGCCCGGCCCCAGGGAGCGGACAGCACGGTGCATTCCAGGCCGCGGGAGCGGGCGATCTCCACCCAGCGTTCGCCGAACTTGCCGGCTTCGGCCACCAGCACCTTCTCACCGGGGGCGAACAGGTTGTAGACGGCGGCGGTCATGGCGCCGCTGCCGGAGCAGGACAGGGGCAGGACGGGCTGCGTGGTGCCGAAAAGCTCGCGCAGGTGGCCCTGTACGCGCTGCATGATTTCCTTGAACCGGCTCTTGCGGTGGTGGATCATGTCCTGGGCCAGGGCAAGGCGGACTTCTTCGGGCAGGGGCGTGGGGCCGGGGGTCAGGAGGCGTTTTTTGTTGAGCATGATGCGTCCTTTATGCGCCGCTTACGGCAGCAGATGCGCGATGAAACATTTGAGATAGGCCGTCTCGGGCATGGCGGCATGCACGGGATGGTCCGCACCCTCGTCCGCCCGCATAGAGGATGCGGGCCTGCCACTTGCGGCGGGCGGCGGCCTGCTGCACGCAGGAACGCAGGGACTCGGCGGGCAGGTGGTGTGAACAGGAACAGCTTACAAAGACACCGCCCGGCGTCAAGAGCTGCATGGCCAGGGCATTGATCTTGCGGTAGGCGGCCAGGCCCTGGGCAAAGTCCTTGCGGCGCTTGATGAAGGCGGGCGGATCGAGGCAGATGAGCGAGAAGCGGCGGCCCTGGGCGTCCAGCTCGGCCAGACGTTCGAAGGCATCGCCGCACAGGCCTTCGATGGCCTTGGTGCGGGCCAGTTCGGGCGCGTTGCGGGCCGCGTTCTCCGTGGCCAGGGCCAGGGCCTGCGGCGAGGCGTCCAGGAAGGTCACGGAACGGGCCCCGGCAGCGGCGGCCGTGCCGCCGAAGCCGCCGGCGTAGCAGAAGATGTCCAGCACGTCGGCGTCCGCGGCGTAGCGGGCGGCCTCGCGGCGGTTGCGGCGCTGGTCATAGAACCAGCCGGTCTTCTGGCCGCCCTGCAGGGGGGCCCGGAAGATGCAGCCGTTTTCCGGCACGTCCAGCACGTCGGGCACGGGGCCCTCGCTCTCGTTCTCGCGGGGCAGGCCTTCCAGCGAGCGGGCGGCGATGTCGTTGTCCCAGAGGATGGAGCGGGGCTGCAAAAGCTCGCCCAGCACCTCGCGCAGTTCTTCCTTGCGGGCTTCCATGCCCCAGGTGCCTACCTGCACGGTGAGATGGTCGCCGAAACGGTCCATGACCAGGCCGGGCAGCAGGTCGCCCTCACCGTGGCAAAGGCGGTACCAGGGCTGGTTGTAAAGGCGCTGGCGCAGGCCCAGGGCGCTTTGCAGGCGCTGGCGCAGCAGGTCCGCGTCCAGGGGCAGGTCGGCCTTGCGGCTGTAGAGGCGGGCGCAGATGAGCGAGTGCGGGTTGACGAAGACGCTGCCCAGCACGGCCCCGCGCGCGTCGCGCAGGGTGGCGTTCTCGCCGGGCCCGAAGTCGGGCAGGGGACTTCGGGCGCTGTCTATCTCGTTGCTGAAAATCCACAGGTGGCCGGCACGGATGCGGCGGTCTTCCCCTTTTTTCAGCCAAAGTGTCTTCATGGTAACTCCCGGTGGACAAAAAAGTTTGGCAGCGCGGGCAGGAGGCATCCTGTCCGATGCCGCACAGATGACTATGGCTGAAAAAAGGATTTTCCGCCAGCACCATGATGCCCCTGTGCCCTGCGGGCCGCGGGACGGGGTGACCTGTCCGGTCCCGGACGGTGCTGCGCCGTCTGCCGCGGGCACGAAAAAAAGGAACGCTCCCCGAAGGGAGCGTTCCTGTCCGTCAGGGCAGGGCCCAAGGAGCGGCGGGCCCCTGCGGCCGGTCAGGACCTAGTGGGCCATAAGGGCCTTCATCTGCTCCGGCAGGGACTTTTCACCGGGCGTCGCGGTGAATGCCAGCATGCGGCCCAGGGCGGCGGCATCGAGGAACTGGATCCAGGGCATGACCCGGGCCGGGTCCTCGCTGCGGATGGACAGGCTGCCGGGGCGGGCCAGGAAGGTCTGGATGGCTTCCGCATCCCCGGGATCATTGAGATCGCTGCCCAGAGAGGCGCCCAGCAGGGGCATCATGGCTTCCACGGCCTCGGGACGGGGATCGATATTGTAGGCCAGGACGGCCGTCAGGCCGTGGTCGTGCAGATCCAGCGACAGGTCGGAGATGGCGGCATCCATCATGCTCGGGTCTGTACTGAAGAAGTTGTAGGCATAGTCCAGATCGGCCAGGCCTTCCAGGCTCAGGCGGCCCGTCTGGCGCAGGCAGCTTTCACCGGCGGCGCCCGTCTTTTCCAGGGTATCGTCCTGCCACTTGAGGGTGATGCGCTCCTTGCCCGGGATGGCGAGCATCGCGCGGAGGGGCCTGGTGGAAAAGTCGCAGGTCAGGCTGCTCTTGAAATGATGGGGAGCGAGCCCCAGCCAGTCGAACCGCATATCGCCGGCATGGAACAAGTTCTCGTCCTTCCTGCCGGAGGATTCGATAAGGTCCACGTCCTTGAGAGCCAGCTGGCCGAAGAGGGGCCTGGTCATCATCTGCTTGCCGGCGGCATCCTTCCGGGGCCGCACGGCGTCCAGGATCAGGGTTTCGAGCTGGGGCTCGAATGCGTCGATCCCGGATATCGCCGCTGCGGCGGATCAGGCTGAGGAAACGCCCGAACCAGTCGGCGTCGGGCAGGAAGATGTCGCGGATCTCCAGCTTGCCCATCCTGAGCGCGCCTTCGGACAGGATGGCGATCTCGGTGGCATCCAGGGTCACACGCTTCCAGGTGCGGCGGTCCACGCCTTCGATGCTGACGGCGGCGACGGAGCTCTGCATCTGCGCCTCGGGGGCCGTGCTGCTGATGCGGACGGGCCCGTAGGTGACCTTTTCCGCGATGAGGGCGATCATGAGTTCGCCCTCGGGCACCTGCTGCCCGTTCAGCAGACGCTTGAGCACGGCGGCATCCATGGCCACAGGACCGGAGCTGAGACCCTCCACCGTGCAGGTCACGGAATCCCCCGGTATCAGAGACTTCTCGATGAGATCACGCCCCGTGGCGCTGGAGAACAGGGGCGCGTCCCCTGCGTCGGGCAGGATGCTGTCCCGCAGGAAGGGCACGCAGGCCAGGACGAGGCGGGGGCTGAGCGTCATGGAGATTTCTTTCAGGACCGTGTCGTATGTGCGCTGGTCGGAAAGATGGACGTTGCCGAGTTTCAGGGTGAAGCCCAGGGGATTGATGTCCACCGTCTCCACGCTGCAGATGGTGGCGTCAGGGTTGATAGTGCGCAGGGCGTCCCGCACGGCCTGCTCCACCAGGGGCTTGCAGGCAAACAGTCCCCCCATGACGGCGAGGACACAGATGATGAGCGCGGCCAGCAGGCCTTTGGCTGTTTTCGACATGGCAGTAGTTCCTTGGGCAAAAAATGGATGGCCCCTGTGAGGCCGGGGCTTTTTCAAAATAGCCGGGCTCCGGCGGCTTGTACAGGAAAAATGCCCGGGGCGACGCGGAAAACAGGAAGCGCCGTGGCCCGGAGGTCACGGCGCTTTGCCGGCAGGGAAGGGAGGGGGCTAGTCCACGCGGTGGTGGCAGCCGATGCTGTTCTTGTTGCGCATGGCGGCCTGGGTGATGACGTAGGCCGTCTGGGAACCGTGGAAAAGGTCCACCAGCGGCTTGGAGATGCGCGTGCCCTTGTAGAAGTCGTGGATGTGGCGCACCAGGTCGCGCATGTCTTCAAACGCCCGGCGCAGGCGGGCCTTGGAGCGCGAGATGCCCACATAGTTCCACATGGTGTTGCGGATGTTGGCCCAGTCCTGGGCCACCAGGGCGGGGTCGTCGTGGTGTTCGTTGCCTTCGTGGCGCCAGTCGGGGATGGCGGCCGCCAGGGCGCGGGGGATGGCTTCGCGGCCGGAGGCCGTGATGCGCGCCAGATGCTGGCCGCAGCTCCGGCCCCAGACGGCGGCTTCCAGCAGGGAAGTGCTGGCCAGACGGTTGGCTCCGTGCAGGCCGGTGCAGGCGCATTCGCCGATGGCGTACAGGCCGGGCATGGACGTGCGGCCGAAGGTGTCGGTAAGGATGCCGCCGCAGAAGTAGTGGGCCGCGGGCACCACGGGGATGGGCTCCTTGCGGATGTCGATGCCGATCTCGAGGCACTGCTCGAAGACCGTGGGGAAGCGCGTGGGCAGGTCCTGCTTGACACCGCTCACGTCGAGGTACAGGCAGGGCACGCCCCGGCGCAGCATCTCTTCCACCATGGCCTGGGCCACCACGTCACGGGGGCCAGGTCGCCGCGCTTGTCGTGGCGGAGCATGAAGGCCTCGCCCCTGTCGTCCAGCAGGCGGGCGCCTTCGCCGCGCATGGCCTCGGTGATGAGCGGGCGGCGGTAGCTGCGTTCCTCATACAGGGCCGTGGGGTGGAACTGCATGAATTCCAGGTTGGCCAGCTCCACACCGGCGCGGAAGGCCATGGAGATGCCCGCCCCCACACAGCCGGGGGCGTTGGTGGAGTGCAGGAAGACCTGCCCCACGCCGCCGGTGGCCAGGACGGTCCAGTCGGCCAGGATGGTCTCGGGCTCGCCGGTCTCGGCATTGAGCACGTAGGCGCCCAGGCAGCGGTTGGTGACGCTGTAGCGGTACTGGGAGTTCTTGGCGTGGTGGTGGGTGGTCAGCAGGTCGATGGCCGAATGGTTGTGCAGGCAGGTGATGCGCGGGTGGATCTTCACCTGGGCGGCCAGGCCGTCCATGAGGGCGCGGCCGGAATAGTCGGCCTTGTGGAGGATGCGGTGGGCGCCGTGGCCGCCTTCACGGGTGAGGTTGTAGGTGCCGTCCTCGTTGCGGTCAAAGTCCACCTGGGCCCGGTCGATGAGCATGCTGTCCACGCAATCGGGGCCCTGGCGGCAGAGGAAGCGCACGGCGCGGTTGTTGTTGTACCGGTGGCCCGCCACGAGGATGTCGTGTTCCAGGGCACGGGCCTCGGCATCACGGGGGGTGTCCGCGGCCTTGTAGATGATGCCGCCCTGGGCCAGGGGGGTATTGCCGTCATCCAGGTCGGGACCGGCGTTGATGAGCAGCACGTCACGCCCGGCATCGGCCAGGGTAAGGGCGGCAGTGCAACCGGCGATGCCGGAACCGATGATCAGGATGGTGACGTGGCGACGTGTCGAGCTCATCTTGACTCCTTGTTTCTTGCGCTAGCGTTGGGCCGCGCATACCTGGAGCATGCGGGTCAGGGATGCCCGGGCGGGCGCCAGCTGCTCGTCCTGCAATGTCATGACGGGGGCCGTGCCGGCCACGACGCCTTGCAGGCAGGCCAGCAGGTTTTCTTCCGTGACCTTGGCCATGTCGGGGCAGATGGCGGGCGCCAGGGGCTCGATGCGGCAGCGCCCGGCGAAACGGTCACGCAGGCGGTGGACAAGGTTGGTCTCCGTGCCGATGATCAGGGTGCCGCCTTCGCCGGCGGCCTTTTCCGCTTCCTTGATGAGATAGGAGGTGGAGCCGGCGCCGTCGCACAGGCCGATGAGCTCGGGACGGCATTCGGGATGGGCCAGCACGCGGCAACCGGGATGGGCGGCCCGGGCGGCCTGCACGCTTTCGGGGCGCAGGCGGCCGTGGATGGCGCAGCAGCCCGGCCAGAGCAGCAGGCGGCGGCCGGTGGCGGCGCTGCCGGGCAGGCGTTCGCTGTCGGCCAGCCCCTTTTTCCCGCTCAGGCGCAGCACATGCCAGTCCCCGGGGCCCAGGCCCAGCTGCAGGCCCGTGTTGCGGCCCAGGTGCTTGTCGGGCAGAAAGAGCACGGCGCCGTCGGGCCCGGCTTTTTCCAGGGCCCAGGCCAGCATGGTGCGGGCATTGGCCGAGGTGCAGACGGCCCCGCCGAATTCGCCCACCACGGCCTTGAGGGCCAGGGTGGTGGTTCACATAGGCCAGGGGCACGACCCTGCGCCCGGTGGCCTGCAGCTGCAGTAGCACGGTGCGGGCGAGCCCGGCCGGCGTCATGAGCGACATCATGCAGTTGGCGTCCCAGGCGGGCAGATGCACGCTCTGGCCGGGTTTGGCCAGCAGGGCCGCGGATTCGCCCATGAAATACACGCCGCAGAACACGATATGCTCGGCGTCGATGCTTTCAATGCGGCGGGCCAGTTCCAGGGAGTCCCCGGTCACATCACAATGCCGCACCACATCATCATGCTGGTAATGATGCCCCATGATGCACAGGCGGTCGCCCAGTCCTTGCTTTGATGGCCGTAATGGCGTCGGAGAATCGAGACATGTTTTCCTTTGGGTTGGGGATGATCAGGCGTTGGCCAGGGTCATGCTGAAGTCGGCAGCCACGGCGGAATGCGTCAGGCGGCCCACGGAAATGAAATCGGGATGGCGGGGACCGGTGAGGGCGATGCCGCGGATGGTCTCCAGGGTCACGCCGCCGCTCACTTCGGCCTCAATGTGGGCGGGCACCAGCTCCAGGGCCTGGCCCAGCAGGGGCGCGCCCATGTTGTCCATCATGATGCGGTCGGCCCCGGCGGCCACGGCTTCGCGCACGTGGTCGAGGGTGCGGCACTCCACCTCGATGGGCGGGCAGGGGGAGTATGTCTCGCGCAGGCGGGCCACGGCGCGGGTGATGGACCCGGCGGCGTCGATGTGGTTGTCCTTGAGCATGAGCATCTCCACCAGGTTCTTGCGGTGGTTGCAGCCGCCACCGGCCTGGACGGCGTATTTTTCGGGCCAGCGCAGGCAGGGCGTGGTCTTGCGGGTATCCAGCAGGCGGACCCCGGTGCCTTCCAGCTCATGCACATAGCGGGCCGTGAGGTTGGCGATGCCCGAAAGGTGGGTGATGAAATTGAGGATGACCCGCTCGGCCTTGAGCAGCGCGATGGCCGGGCCTTCCATGCGGGCGACTTCGGTCATGGCCGGGACGGTGGAGGCTTCCTCCACCAGCAGCTCCACATGCGGATGGGCGTTCATGGCTTCAAAAACGTCGTGGATGACGGGCAGGCCCACCACGCGGGTGTCTTCCTTGGCGCGGATGACGGCGCGCATGGGCGCGTCAGCGGCAAAAAGGCCTTGGGCGGTCAGGTCGGGGCCGTCCTCGTCCAGGGCCAGTTCTATGGAGCGGCGCAGGTAGCGCCGGCCTTCGTCGGAAAAAAACGTGCTCCAGGGTGTGAACATTCTTCTTGTCCCGTCTATGGTGTGCATGGTAAGCCCTGCGCATAAGCACGGCATTACATAGTGATAAATGGCCCGTTGGGGCGCGTCAAGTTTGAGAGCTTTTTCACAACGGAGCGGCAAAAAAGCATTCTTTTTGTCACGAAGATGCGGTAGGATGCCGCCGTGTTGTGGAAGAAGTCCGCCGGGAAGGCCGAGGCCCGGCACGCGTACAGACGAGGGAGCTGACTGCCATGAGTGAACAAAAGAAGATCCAGACCGCGGACGACCGGCCGCAGACGGCGAACCCGATCCCCGAAGACGACGGGATGGCGGAAGGACATGGCATCAGCATACCCGAGGCCTGCCGCGAGCTGGGGGACGAGACGGAGTTCGTCCATCCCGCCGACCTTGCCGACCATCTGGAGAACCTGAGCCTGGAAAAGCAGGTCTGTGCCCTGCGCCACATGCCCACGGAGGACGCCGCCGAGGCCCTGGCCGAGCTGGAAGGCAGCGTGGCCGTGGACGTGCTGGAAAATCTGGATGCCGACGTGGCCGCCCAGATCATCGCCGAGATGGAGCCCGACGACGCCGCCGACGTGCTGGACGAGCTGGACGAGGAGCACCGCGACGTCCTGCTGGGCAAGCTGACGCGCGAAGATTCGGAAGAGCTGCGCAACCTGCTGAACTTCGACCCCGACTCCGCGGCCGGTGTCATGAACACCGAGCTGATCCTGCTGGAAGAGAACATGACGGCCGACGAGGCCCATCACCCACATCCGCAGCGAGATGGAGGACAAGGAGAGCCCCTACTACGCCTATGTGGTGGACAGGAACGACAAGCTGGTGGGGGTGCTTTCGCTGCGCGACCTGATGCTGGCCCGGCCCGGGACCATCGTGGGCGATGCCGTGGCGGGGCAGAGCGTGGTCTCCGTGCCCTATGACATGGACAAGGGCGAAGTGGCCAACCTGCTGTCGCACTACAACTATCTTGCCATGCCCGTCGTGGATTACGAGGGGCACATCATGGGCGTGGTGACCTATGACGACATCATGGACATCATGCACGAAGAGGCCAGCGCCGACATGCTGGGCATGGTGGGCGCCGACCCCGAAGAAAGCGTGGACACCCCTGGAAGGAGGCGTGCGCAAGCGCCTGCCCTGGCTGGTGGTGAACATGGTCAATTCGGCGCTCTCGGCATCGGTGGTCTACATGTTCGAGGGCTCCATCGCCCAGATGGCCGCCCTGGCCGTGCTCATGCCCATGGTGGCCAACCAGGCCGGGAACACCGGCCAGCAGGCCCTGGCCGTCATGATCCGGCAGCTGGCCACGGACCGCTTCGAGCCCAAGAAGGCCTGGATGGCCGTGCTGCGCGAGGCCAAGATCGGTCTGGTCACGGGGCTTTTCATGTCCATACTGGCCCTGTGCGGCGCCTGGGGCTTCACAGGCAACCCGCTGGTGGGTATGGTCATGGCTGGTGCGCTGCTGTGCGACATGATGCTGGGTGCGGTGGCCGGCGGTTCCATCCCCCTCATTTTCCGGGCCCTGGGACGAGACCCGGCCCAGGCCTCCAGCATCTTCCTGACCACCATCACAGACGGCGCGGGCTTCTTCATCTTCCTCGGGCTGGCCACCATGTTCCTTTTCTAGGCCTGCCCGCACAACGCAAAGGCAGGTAGCCATGCACGACGTTTGCCGCATCCTGCTGGTGGACGATCACAAATTGCTCATGGAGGGCATCCGCAGCCTGCTGGCCCCCCACAGCCATTTGCGTGTGGCCGGCATGGCCCCCGACGGCAAGGAAGCCGTGGGCCTGGCCGCCACCCTGTCTCCCGACCTGGTCATCATGGACATCTCCATGCCGGGCATGAACGGCGTGGAAGCCAGCCGCGCCATCCTCCAGATCCGTCCCGAGACGCGCATCCTCATCTATACCGGCCACGAGGACCAGCGCCACCTGCTGGAGCTCATCCAGCTGGGCATCATGGGCCATGTCTGCAAAAGCGATCCGCCCTCCGTCCTGCTCCAGGCCATCGATACCGTGCGGCAGGGAGAGGTCTTCCTCAGCTGCGCGGACCCCGGCGGCTGCATGGCGGCCCTCATGCGCCAGAACCGGCAGCGCCTCAGCACCGCCGGGAGCGGGCCGGACATCGGCACGCTTTCGCCGCGCGAGAAGGAGATCTTCCGCCTGCTGGCCGACGGCTACAGCGTCCGCCAGATAGGGGACGCCCTCAACATCAGCCCCAAGACCGTGGAGACCCACAAATACAGCGTGCTGACCAAGCTGCGCGCCGGCTCCATCAACGAGCTGACCAAGATGGCCATCCGTCTGGGCCTGGTCTCGCTGTAGTCCGGTTTTCGGGCCTGCCCTTTCATGCCATGTGAGGCCGCCTCCCCGTGCCGTCCCCTGCGGCAGGCGTGCGACGGGTCGTATCCTCCATGTCCGTCGTCCCGTGTCCTCTTCCCGCCGTGACGGCGCCTGTCGTCCCCGGCGGACTTGCCCGCTCTTTCCCCGATCGCCCGTCCTGCCTGTCCGGCCAGGCCTGTCTGCCCGGACGTCCTGCGGCATCCCTGTCCTGTGCGGGATATTCCCGCCGTCGTGCCCGTGGCGGCAGCGGCCGTTGCCCGGCGCGCCGCCCGTGCCGGGCTGGTGCGGGACGGGCATGGCCACGGGCCTGCGGCGTCCCAGGCCCTGCGGCAGGGCCCTATGCCGTGGCAGGGGCCGTCCTGTGCCGTGACCTCTGGGGCGGGTCCTCCCCAGAGCGAGGCTTTCAGATAGTCCAGGAAGACCCTGGCCGGTTTGGAGAAAGAGCTGCTGTTTTTCCAGGCCACGTTCAGGCCCACTTCCATGCCCGGGCGCAGGGGGCGGAAGCAGAGCGGGCCGTCTTCCGGCAGGCGGATGATCCTGTCCAGGCAGAGGGCATAGCCCATGCCTTCCTCGACCATGATCGACGCACTGTAGAGCAGGTTGTAGGTGGCCACCACCTGCAGGGCATCGTGCGCTGCCCCCAGCCAGCCCGCGACCTCGTTGTTGACCATGTTCTGCCGGGAGACCAGCAGGGGCAGGCCGCAGGTCCGCAGGGGCGACGGATGGCCGGGCTGCCAGCGGCGCGTCCTTGCGCATGAGGACGCCCCAGCGGTCCTTGACCGGCAGGCGGAAGAACTCGTAGCCCGAAAGATCCACGGGCTCGATGAAAAAGGCCGAAATCCACCAGATCCCGGTCGATCTTTCCATGACGTCCTCGGCATTGCCGCTGAAGATGTGGAAGGTCACCTGCGGGTGGTCCTGCCGCATGCGGCGCGCGGCCCGGGCGATGAGGCGCATGGCGTCGGTCTCGCCGCCGCCGATGTGGATGTCCCCGCTCAGCAGCGCTTCCGGTGCCCTGAGTTCCGCCGTGGTCTTTGCCAGCAGGCTGATGACCTCCTGTGCCCGCTTGCGGAAAAACGTGCCCTCCTCCGTCAGGGTGATGCTCCGTTTGCCGCGCAGGAAGAGCGTCTTGCCCAGTTCCTCCTCCAGCTCCTGCATCTGCCGGGACAGGGTGGGCTGGGTGACGTGCAGGGCCTCGGCGGCCGCGGAGATGGTCCTTGCCTGGGCGACGGCCAGAAAATAGCGGAGGGTCCTCAGTTCCATGGGATGCTCCTTTGCCGGGATGCCGGGTGCTGACCGTCCTGGCCGGTCAGGGACGGCAGAAGATGCGCAGGTCCGGCCGCGTGCCCGGAAAGCGGTTGCAAAAGATCCCGCCGGGCGCGGCAGGGCGGGAACAGGGGCAGGGGAGGCGTGCGGCGCCTTCTGCCGCCGTCCGCGCGGCCGTGCCGCCGGCGGGGAGGTGGCGGGGAAGGGGCATCCGGGAGAGGCGCCCCGCATGGCGGGACCGGCCCCTTCCCGGAACGTCCCTGTGCGGCGGGACCTATTCGTCCTGCAGGGCGGCGCCCCGCCGGGGATCGAAGTCGTTTTCCGTGCGGGAGATGAAGATGGCCGCGGTGGCGTCGCCCAGCACGTTGATGGTGGTGCGGGCCATGTCCATGATACGGTCGATGCCGGCCACCAGGGCGATGGCTTCCAGCGGGATGCCCACATGGGTGAAGATCATGGAGAGCATGATCAGGGCCGCCCGGGCACGCCCATGGTGCCCACGCTGGCCAGCAGGGCGATGAGCAGCACCGAGACCTGCTGGTCGAGCGGCAGGGGCATGCCGTAGATCTCGGCGGCAAAGATGGTCACGATGCCCATGTAAATGGCCGTGCCGTCCATGTTGATGGTGTTGCCCAGCGGGATGGAGAAGCTGGCGACGCTGCGGGAGGCGCCCAGTTTCTGCACGCTGGTCAGGTTGGTGGACAGGGCGGCGGCGCTGGAACAGGTGGTGAAGCTGGTGAGCAGCGGCGCGCTCAGGCCGCGGAAGAAGGTGCCGGGCCGGAGACCGGCGTAGCGGATGCAGGGCAGGTAGGTGATGATGACGTGGATCAGGCAGCCCAGGTACATGATGCCGATGAGCTTGATGAGCGGCAGCAGCACTTCCAGCCCGTGGTTGGACACGGTGTAGGCCATGAGGGCAAAAACGCCGATGGGCGCGTAGAGCATGACCATGCTGGTGACGCGGATCATGACTTCGCTCATGGCATCGAAGAAGGCCGCGGCGGGCCTGGCCTTGTCGCCGCACAGGCTGATGGCCATGCCCACCAGCACGGCGAAGAAGATGATCTCGCAGGATGTTGCCCTTGGCCAGGGCATCCACGGGGTTCAGGGGCACGATGCCCATGAGCACTTCCACCAGCGAAGGCGCGGCCACTTCCCTGGCGCTCAGGTTGGCGGTGGAAAGGTCGAGGCCCACACCGGGCTGGAAGATGTTGCCCAGGACAAGGCCGATGGCCACGGCCAGGGCCGTGGTGGCGAAATAGAAGACCAGGGTCTTGGCGGCGACCCGGCCCAGACGGCCCACATCGCCCACGCTGGCGGCGCCGGAGACCAGGGTGGCCAGTACCAGCGGCACGACGACCATGCGGACGAGATTGATGAACAGGTCGCCGAAGGGTTTGAAGAAGGCGGCGCTGATGCCCATCCCGGGGCCAGCGTGCCCACCAGTATGCCCAAAATCATGCCGATGCCCATCTGCAGGGGCAGGCCCATTTTTTTGCGTACGCTCATAGAAACCTCACTGCGTGTTGCGTAGTGTAACGATACGGGGGCCGACAGTAAGCAAGATTCATTCGGTGCGCAACGTTTTCGTCATGCGGCTGCCCGGCCGGCTAGGGCCGTTCCAGGGGGCAGCGCATGTCATACCAGCAGGCCCGGCCGTGCCGGCTGGCGGATCGTCCCAGCAGCCGGAAGCCCAGCGAGCTGTAGAAGGGGATCAGCCCCTCCTTGCAGGTGAGGACCACGTCCGCCTTGCCCCGCTGCCGGGCCGCTTCCAGAAAATGGCGCACCAGGGCCGCGCCGATGCCCTGATGCTGCCGCTGCGGATCCACCACCAGGCCGAAGACGGCCTGATGCGGGGCCTCCTCCCGGTGCAGGGAGGCATCGTGATAGAGCTCGTCCCGGCAGGTGGTGAAATCGGTCATGCAGCCGTTGATATGGCCCACGATGACGCCCGCGTCCTCGGCCACGAAAAAGCAGTGGGGAAAGACGGCAAAACGGGCCGCAAAGCTTTCCGGCGATGCGGCTTCGGCAGGGGGAAAGCCGCGTGCTTCCAGGGCGGCGATGGCGGGCAGGTCGTCGGGACGGGCTTGTCTCGATATGCATGGTATCTCCTGGGCTGGCCCCGCCGCAGCGGGCCCTGTGGCTAGGGCAAGGGGCCGTCGTGGCAGGGCATGACGGCACGGAGGCCGTCCGGTTGTCCGGCGCACGGGTCCTTTCGGGCGGGGCGCCAGGGGCGGCCGCTCCCGTGCTTTTCAAGGAAAACGGGGGGGGTACCGGGAAGGCGGGTCACCCGGGCCGCCGTCAGCGACAGGCCGCTCCCCTCCGTGGGGGTTCCGTCGGCCTTCGTGGCCCGCGGAACCGTCGGCGGCATCCCCCGCGATGCGTGCCGCCTACGCCGCTTTTTCCGCAAACAGGCCCCGGCGGGCGGCCTCGTGCAGGATCTCTTTGCGGTAGCTGTCGTGCTGGCGCAGATAAAAGGCCAGCGCGTTGGCGAAGTTGTCCCCCAGCAGGCCGTCCAGCACCTGTGTGGATATCTCGCGCTGCAGGCGCAGCAGGGAATGCAGGGCCAGGATGCCTTCCACTTCCTCCGTGGGCATGCTGCCCAGGCGGCGCCAGAAGATGTCGTGCGAGCGCGGCAGATAGTACCACATGTACATCAGGTCGAGCAGGTGGACGATGGCCTGCCGGGCGGCGTTGGGATCCTTTGCCAGAAGCTGCTGCCAGAACTCGCGGGGCTGCTCCTGCAGCAGGCGCCGGATGGTGGCCTGGGGGAAGAGCAGGGCCAGCTTCACGAGGTTGCTGAAGATCTGGCTGAACTTGCTGTCGTATTCCAGGGTGCGCATGCGCAGGTACATGTTGCGGTCCGCGAACCCCTCGATGACGGCGGCCACGATGTCCGAGGAACACATCTTTCCTACCACCACCGCCAGTTCGCGTGCCGTGGTACACTCTCCCAAAAGTATCTTGTAAGCCCTCATCACCTTTATATCGGGTATATAGACCGATACGTAAAATTCATCATCCGACAGTTCCGCCGGCTCCTGTGCCGGCTTATCATCCGTCACACTTTCTGTACTCTCCGTTTTCTCAGAATCTTCCGGTTGGTCGGCGGCCTCATCACCCCGGTCGCCATAAAAGTTCTGAATGGCGGAAGACGCCACAGGGGCAATCAGATTGTTTCCGCCATAAATATTTATCATCATATCAGGTT
>VOFC01002108.1_pt1 | contig 36507 bp, 33 predicted proteins | sample 5384161 | NCBI WGS metagenome assembly VOFC01 (sample SAMN12384722, study PRJNA508395) | human gut metagenome | isolation source: healthy gut B | host: Homo sapiens | reverse complement strand
TTTGTTTTATGAAACCCGAACAACTCCTTCGTGCCATCCTTCCGGATGTGCTTATAGACAACTTTGATACTACCTCCCTTTATCCTGAAAATGGCTGGAGAAAACCTTTCTTTGGATGAAACTTGCCTGGAGCAATGGAGATGTTTATACGATTCGACCAATAAAGCAGCTAAAGGCCGTAAGGGGCTTTAGTTGCAATGGTTCGTGGAGTGGCCACAGATGCGGTAAGCGGAATCTGCGCAGGCTGCCGCACCGGAAACGGCTCTTTGTGCTGAAAATCAGAGTGTTCTATCCCTCCGGAAAATTCTTTTTCTTTTATTCGTATGTATCTTTGATAGTAAGAAAGCATCAAGCTGGTACAAGGCAAAGCGATAATCATACCTACAATTCCCATTAATGCCCCCCAGACGGAGAGGGATAATAAAATGATAGCAGGATTCAATCCTGTGATTTTTCCCATAACTTTCGGTACAATCAGACCGTCTTGTATAATTTGTACGATGCAGAACACAAGGAAGGCGCAAAATAATATCCACCAGAAATTCTCTCCTGTATCCGCAGCCTTCAGTAAGGCTAATAAGACTGTGGGAATAAAAGCGATAAGCTGAAGGTAGGGAACCATATTGAGAAGCCCGATAAACAATCCGAAACCGATGGCTAACGGGAAATCAATAATAAAAACCCTATGCTGAACAGAATCCCTACACAAAAAGCGACAAACGCCTGCCCGCGGAAATATTTGTTCATGCCGTCCTGTACATCCGTGACAATATGTACTGTCATTTCACGGTGTCTGGCAGGGATCAGTTTTATCCATCCCCGTGCAATGGCTTCATAATCTAATAGAATGAAGAAAGTGTACAGCAGGATGATGAATGAGGTGAATACACTGAATACAATATTGACAGATTGGGTCAGCAATGCCCATACTTGTGGAAGAACATTACGCATGGTATTCGCAAAATTGCTTTCGTTCAGCGCTTCGTGTATTTTCAACATATCTATGTGCTCTTTTATGAAATTGGCCACTGTGCCGGGAATAGCTGCTTGCTTGGAACCTTCGATAAAATATTCGGTAAGCAGTTCTTTCAGTTTGCCGAATTCTTCAATGATTGGTGGTACAAGTCCTACAAATGCTAAAGTGATAATGGACAGCAATACCAGCAAAACAACCAATATGGAGATTACCCGGTTCCTCAGACGCAATTTGTTCTGAAAGAAAATGACCATCGGATAGATAAGATAGGCTATCAGCCATGCTATGAAGAAAGGAAGCAGCACTCCGCTGAGTCGGTTGACCAGATATAGAATGCCGATAATGACCATCGCTGTCAATATTCCGCGGATAAAACTATCGAATGTTATTTTTTTCTGTATCATAAAGTGTGTGTTATTTATTTTCAGTTTCCTCTTTCAAAGCTTCCATATAGCAGGTCCGGCAAAGAGGCTCATAGTCTGCCTTTTCCCCTAATAGGACCCGTTTTTCGCTTTTGGTGATTCGGTGGGTGGCATAGGCCAAGTTCCCACATTTCACACAAATGGCATGAACTTTGGTTACTTCGTCTGCAATAGCCAGCAAGGCAGGTATAGGTCCGAAAGGAACTCTCCTGAAATCCATGTCCAATCCGGCGACAATGACTCTTATCCCGTTGTCAGCCAGCTTGTTGCAGACATCAACCAAACCTTCGTCAAAAAATTGCGCTTCGTCTATACCCACTACATCCTTGTCTGAGGAGAAAAGCAAGATGCTGGCAGAAGAATCAATAGGGGTGGAGGCAATAGAGTTGCTGTCATGTGATACAACTTCTTCTTCCGAATAGCGTGTATCTATGGCCGGTTTGAATATTTCAACCCGTTGACGGGCAAACTTCGCTCTTTTCAAACGGCGGATTAGTTCCTCGGTTTTACCTGAGAACATAGAACCGCATATTACTTCTATTCTTCCTCTTCTACGTGTTTCCTGGATGTGGTCTTCTGAAAAAACTACCATAATTTAGTTATAACAATTAGATTAATTCTGAGTGCAAATGTACGACTTGTACCCCGAAAAAGGATTATTTTCACTTGGAAATTTATTAATAAAAGATATAATGTTAAACTAAAGTGCAACATCTGTTAAATAATGGAGGCAATTAACTTTATTCATTTAAATTCTTTCTACATTTGTTCCAGTATAACAGAATGCAATTGTTTTATGGGAAAACTGTATGTCGTACCTACTCCAGTAGGAAATTTAGAGGATATGACTTTCCGTGCCATCCGTGTGTTGAAAGAGGCTGATTTGATACTGGCGGAGGACACGCGTACGACGGGTATTCTGCTGAAGCATTTTGAGATAAAGAATGCAATGTTGTCTTATCATAAGTTTAATGAGCATAAAACAGTGGAAGGTATTGTGAATCGCATCAAAGCGGGCGAAACTGTTGCTTTAATATCTGATGCCGGAACTCCTGGTATTTCTGATCCCGGATTTTTAATAGTGCGTGAGTGTGTGAAGAGTGGCATTGAGGTGCAATGTTTGCCTGGAGCTACTGCTTTTGTACCTGCGCTGGTGGCGTCGGGATTGCCTGATGAACGTTTCTGCTTTGAAGGATTCCTGCCACAAAAAAAAAAGGAAGAGTGACCCGTTTGACCTCTTTACAAGAAGAAAAAAACGGACGATGATATTTTATGAATCACCCTACCGTTTGGTGAAAACCTTAACTCAATTTGCCGAGTTTTTCGGTGCCGAAAGGCCTGTTTCCGTATGTCGTGAGATTTCAAAAATTCACGAAGAAAGTGTTCGGGGCACATTAACTGAAGTTATAGCGCATTTCACTCAAAACGAGCCGCGAGGTGAAATTGTAATTGTACTCAGTGGGAAAGAGGACTAAAAATGAATAAACTTAAAATGTAAAGCAAATGAAAAAACTAGTATTTTTATCGTTGTTATCTGTAGCTTTATTGACTTCATGTGGTAATGGAGCTCAGAAAGATGCCTTGAAGGCTCAAAATGATTCTTTGATGGTGGAACTGTCAAACAGAAATGCTGAATTGGACGATATCATGGGTGCTTTCAATGAAGTACAGGAAGGTTTTCGTCAGATAAATGAAGCTGAGAATCGTGTAGACTTACAGAGTGGTTCTATTCGTGAGAATAGTGCTGATAAGATAAAAGAAGATATTCGCTTCATCAGTGAAAAATTACAGTCAAACCGTGAGCAGATTGCGAAACTGGAGAAGCAATTGAAGAATAGTCAGTATAATTCCGCTCAGTTGAAGAAAGCTGTAGCCAACCTGACGAAGGAGTTGGAAGCTAAACAGCAGCAGATTGAGACTTTGCAGGCTGAATTGGCTTCAAAAATATTCGTATCGCTGAGCTGGACGATGCTGTGGCCGGTTTAAGCCAGAATGTAAGTGAACTGACCGCTGAAAATGAGGCGAAGGCTGCAACTGTAGCCAGCCAGGATAAAGCTTTGAATGCTGCCTGGTTTGTTTTTGGTACAAAATCTGAATTGAAAGAACAGAAAATTCTTGCAGAAAGGTGATGTGCTGAAAGGTAATGATTTCAATAAGGATTATTTTACTCAGATTGATATTCGTACTGATAAGGAAATCAAGTTGTATTCTAAACGCGCCGAATTGCTGACTACACATCCGGTAGGTTCATATGAACTAGTGAAAGATGCAAAAGGGCAACTGGCCTTGAAAATTACAAATCCTACTGAATTTTGGAGCGTATCACGTTATCTTGTTATTCAGGTGAAATAAGGATTTTAAATTATTGTTCTGTGAAAGGGTTGTGCCGTGGTGACGCAACCCTTTTTTAATCTGCTTTATGTTGTATGTATAGAAGTATATTTATTGATTTGGATGATACGGTATGGGCTTTTACTGAAAACGCTCGTGATACATTCCAAGACATGTATGATAAATATCATTTTGATCGTTATTTTCGTTCTTTTTTCGCATTTTTATACTTTGTATAGCGGGAAGAATGAGGAGTTGTGGAATGAATATGGTGCTGGTAGGATTACAAAAGATGAGTTGAATGAGCAAAGATTTGCCTATCCGTTGTTGCAGGTAGGCGTTGCAGATAAAGCGTTGGTGAAAGCCTATTCGGATAATTTTTTGATGATATAGTTTACAAGAAGAAACTGATGCCTCATGCAAGAGAGGCTTTGGAATATTTGGCATCCGCTTATAATCTGTATATTTTGTCCAATGGATTTAGGGAATTGCAAGAGCAGAAGATGCGTTCTGCCGGTGTGGAAGGATATTTTAAGAAAATAGTTTTGTCAGAGGATATAGGAGTACATAAACCGTTTCCGGAGATTTTTTATTTTGCCATGTTGGCTACGCAGTCCGAGCTGCATACTTCTTTAATGATTGGAGATAATTGGAGGAATGACGTTGAAGGTGCGAAAAAACGTAGGGATGGGAAATGTTTATTATAATATAAAAGGTGAGAAGAGCTTGCCTTTTAAACCTGGTTTTGATATGAGGGATTGGCGGAAATCGCTTCTTTCTTATAAAATTGAATGGAAGATGTTGATGGATAAGTCTGTTGGCACAAACAATGTATTTGCATAAGGAATGCCCGATATTTGTTTTTTAAAGGGATGCTCCTGTGTATGGGGGCATCCCTTGAAAAGCATTTTTTTTTCAAAATAAAAAATGTGATTATTTATTTTGGAAGAGTATTTGTCCAATTGTTCTGAGTTACTCCGAATCCAGCGTTGATTTCTGCACTAGGAATAGGAAATACTAAATTTGATATTTCGTAATTAGTATAAGTAAATTTGATGGCTGGAGCACTGTTGGCATATACACTGACTCTTTCATTCCAGCGACGCAAATCATATAGACGCATACCTTCTTGGAATAACTCACGAGCACGTTCGTCTTTTATAAAACTCATAAGATTTTCTTTTTCGCTCGGTAAATCGTTTGTTGATTTTATATCTAAATTACGCTTGGCTACTACTAATAAAGCTTCTTTGGCTTCATTCAATTTGTTTAATTGTACATTTGCTTCAGCCTTAATTAAATACATTTCCGGAGCATTTACAATATAATTAGTTCCACGAGCAGGGTTACCTGACGAAAAGTGAGCAATTTTACCACCTGTGTAAACAGGTTCAGATTCTGTAGAAGTTTTATCTCTTCCATCAATAAGAATTTTACGGCAATCGTTAGTTGCATACATTGAAATTAGTTTAGGACTAGGACTAAAGTTGTATGTAGACCACAAAGTTCCATATGAATTAGCTGACCAGTTTGTTGTATTAGTAATAGCTAAAGCAAACATACTTTCGGAATTTGATATTTCACTATTATAAAGAGCTTTGTATGCATTAGCATCGTTGGTTAAAGTAGTAATACCCGCTATTTTTAGTGCTTGTTCTGCATAGTTTCTTGCTTCATCCCAATTTTTCTAAATATAGGTAGGTACGGGCCAATAAACCATTAGTAGCAGCTTTTCCTAAATATTGGAGTTCTCCTCTGTCTTTACCAGCTGCTTCAAAATGGGATAATGCATTTTTTAGGTCATTGATGATGGCTTCATAGCTTTCGCCAACAGTAGAACGGCTGATTTTAGTCAATGCTTCTTTGGGTTGGTCAATTATGACGATTCCTAGTTCGGAAGAAAAATCTTGTCCATTCACTTTTATTTGGTGCCCATAAATATTAGTAAGCAATAATTGTGCGTAACCTCTTAGAGCATAAGCTTCAGCCATATACATATTAAGTTCTGTTTTTTCATCATCGCTTGCATTGTTATATAGTGCTTGAGAAGCTTGAATTACACGTGCTGCATTATCAGCTGTTTTATAACCATACTCCCAAATACTTTTTAAATAAGTATCTGTATCTGTAAAAGTATAGGTATAAATACCATCAAAATGTCCGGTTTTAGTATTCCAATAAGTAATATCTGTAGGAATATCACCAATAGCTAAAGCATAGTTACCAGCAAATGCATAATAAAATAATTGATAATAAGTTCCATTTAATGCTGTACTAACGTTAGTTACAGTGTTGAGCCCTCCTTCTAGGTCCACTCCTTTATAGTTGTCAGTTTCAAGAAAACTGTCACCACATGAGGAAAGTCCTGTTGCAAATGTAAAAATGGCAATTGCATTTAAAATATATTTTTTTTCATATCTTTCCTTTTATTAAATTTTACCTTATTTAAAAACTTAATTGAATACCTCCGATGAATGTACGGGTTGCTGGATATTGCCACGCAATTACACCATTGAATAGGTTTCAGGATTATATCCAACAAAATCATTGGATGTAAATGTATATAAATTATCAATGGATATATAAGCTCGTAATTTTTGAATGAATATTTTCTTTGTTAGATTTACGGGCACAGTGTAACCTAAGGTCATGTTACTGATACGTAAGAAATTACTGCTATATAAGAATCTAGAAGAAGTTTGAGTTGCTTTATTGGGATCTCCATAAATATATTGTGGATATTTGGCATCTTTATTTCTTCTGTCCATGAATTTAATGCAACGTCTTTCAACGGAGTACGATTGGCCATACCAAATCCGGTGAATGAAGCTCCGGAATCGAAAACTTTTCCTCCTAATCTATAGGTAAAGTTCATGTTAAAGTCAAATCCTTTCCAGCTTAAATTTGTACCGAATCCACCTAAAACTTTGGGGTCAGCATCGCCTACATAACGTTTGGCTGCTGCATTATAGTCGGAGGTCGTTTCGTTGCCTTCTTCATTCAGATACCATAATGGTTTACCATTTTCGCGGTCAACGCCTGCATATTCTTTCATATAGAATTGGCGATAGGGGCGTCCTTCTTCAATAATTTGATAAGTATATTCTATGGGTTCATCTGTAGATAGTTTGATGATCTTATTTTTGTTCCATGTCATATTTGCATAAATATTCCATGTAAGATTATTGTTGTTGATAACAGATGCATTGATAGATGCTTCAATACCACGGTTGCGGATTGCACCAATATTTTGGTATACTGTAGACATACCTGTAGTCATGGACAATGGTACTTCAAACAATGCGTCACTCGTCTCTTCATTATAATAATCGAAAGTAAGATGGATACGATTAATTAAAGATAAATCAAAACCTATATCAAATTTTTTTGAAGTTTCCCATGTCAAATCTGAATTAGAGATGCTAGTGGGAGTCATACCAGGCTTTTCGTTATAATTGTATCCGGAAGAATAGAAACCACGTGCTGCATACCAATCGATATCTTGATTACCTACGGTTCCGTAAGAGGCCCGAAGAGTGGCATTGGTAATAATAGAATTATCTTTAAGAAATTCTTCTCCACTTACACGCCATTTTCCACCAACAGACCAAAAAAGTTACCCCAACGATGATTTGAACCGAAAACAGAGGAACCGTCACGGCGGAATGAACCAGATACATAATATTTATCCTCGTAAGAGTAGTGTGCATCCATAAAATATGATGCCAATCGAGCTTCTTTCTTATAATATTCCGATCCTTGAGGAGTTCCAGCAGTAGAAAGGTCGGTTTTTCCATCAGCTGCAAATGGGAAATCAGAGCCTGAATAATATTCATAGAAATAATTCTTTCGTTGCATCTCTTGACCTAATAACAAGTTAATATTGTGTTTGTCAAAAGTATAGTTCCAACCTAATACATTGTTCCACGTAATTGTTGTATAACGAGAATTGTACTGTTGACCTAATCCATTATAATCAACAGCTTGTGGATTATATAATGCACTCCAATATTGATATTGACGTAAATCAGCAATATTTACACCTAAGGTAGTTTTTGCATAAATACCTTTTCCGAGATCAATCTGCAAATATGGGTTGAAGTTCAATGTTTGATTATTGTTTTCATTGATTTCACCAGCTTTTTCATCATATAAAGCTAGAGGATTATAATTACTGATATTGGCATAACTTCCATCTTCATTATAGAAAGGCATCATAGGATTCATAGAACTTATAGCTGCTACAGTAGCGCTGGACATAGAGCCACTTGTAGCTTGTGAAAAGCCGTTTTGGGTAGAATTACTGTATGAAGCGTTGACACCGATAGTAAAGCAACTGAACTTAGAGTCTAGGTTCAAACGTCCTGAATAACGTTTCATGTCAGAACCAATAATCAATCCTTCAGTATCTAAATAACCTAAACTAACATAATAACCAGTAGAACCAGAACGTCCTTGGAGGTTTACATTGTAGTCTTGGTAGTATCCTTTACGGGTGATAGCATCCATCCAATCGTAGGATGAAACACCATCCCAACCATAACCTTGATATACTTTTTTCAAATAATCATAGCTCTCATCATAGGTGTTACCATAAGCAACAGAACGTCCGTGAGCAAATAGATTCATAGATTCTTGAGCATTGGCGTAATCCATATTATGATTTCCCATTGAAACAAATCCTTGTTTAATGTCTAAGTTGATGCTCATTTTTCCCTCTTTTCCTTTTTTTAGTAGTGATTACAATAACGCCATTAGCTGCGCGTGAACCATAAATGGCTGTAGCCGCAGCATCTTTTAGAACTGTAACACTTTCAATATCAGAAGGGTTGATTGCGGCCATCGGATCAAAATTATTATTTGTAGTCGTACTCATACCATCTGTTTCAGAGTTGACAGGCATTCCATCTATTACATATAATGGCTGAGTGCCTGAATTCAAAGAACCACGTCCACGAACATAAATCTCGCTCCAAACACCAGGCATACTGGTAGAGTTGCTCATTTGTACGCCTGGTACAGCTCCTTCTAGTGCTTTCACAAAATTAGCATCAGATTTTTTGGCTATAACATCTTCACCAATAATAGCAGCAGCACCAGTAAATGAAGCTTTGCGTTGAACTCCATATCCTGTTACTACCACTTCTTCAAGCACTTCGGCATCCGACTTCAAAGTGATATTAACAGTCTGTTTTATAGCTACTTCTTGTGTAGCCATTCCGATAAAGGAAACCACCAAAGTCTTTGCGGAACTAATTATTTATGTAAATAATTGATAACCAGCATATGTATTACTGAATCTCTTATTCGTTTTCCTTGATTTAAGCCGTTTAAAGAGTATGATAATAATAATTTTCTACCTTTCTTCTACTGAAAAAAGAATTGACTTGCAGCATTCCTGTTCGTTGTTACTCTGTTCATAAAATACCTGAAGTACTAAGATTGATATTTCTCAACTTTTTAAATATTTCAAAACTTCCAAAGATTGTTTGCACTTTAGATTACAAAAGAAGATAGTAGGACATGAAGTAAATTAGCAAACTATTATTATCATTTTCTGATATAGAATTTTATATGCGCATATTATATGATATACATATATGAATTTTGCAGAAATTCAATAACCTTGATACCTATTTTCTACCCGGTTAGGCTGAGATGGAAATATTGTCACATTTTATTTTCTTTTAGTTTATCGTATTGCAATCACAACAAAAAATTATCATGTTCACAAAACGATAAACTTTATTAAGAAGATAAGGCTATATTCACTTTTGAAAATGATTCTTCTTCATCTTTATAAGAGATAATGTATAGACAATAGAGTTAATTATCTTTTTTTTTGACATTTTTTCAAGTCTCGTATAATTGTACTTCCCATAACTTCTCCATAAATTTGTGTTGTAGCAAGGTTTTTATGTCCTAATAATTTTTGCACGGTTGTTATATTAGCACCTTTATATATCAATAAAGTAGCATTAGTATGCCTTGCAGAATGGAATGAAAAGTGTTTGCTTATTTTTGCTAATTTGCCAATTCGTATCAGCTCTTTATTTACACTTGAGTTATTTTTAATTGAAAAAAAACGAACTCCATTTTCCCTGGTATTTTTGTAATAAAGTTAAAGCCTTACCTTCAAACAGCAAGTTTAAAGGCAATTTCACTTCTGTACCTGTTTTGACAGAGTCAAAGATTAGCCATAATTTTCCATCCATTTTTACGATATTTTTCTCATTCAAATTCACAAAATCAGAATACCGCAATCCCGTATAGCAGCAAAATAAAAATGCATCAAGAGTATGTTCCAGACAACTATTTCTTCCTGTCAAAGACACTTCTTCCAATTTTTTCATTTCTTCCGGTAATAAAAAAACATGTTTTCCTTCCTTCATTTTAATTTTATATCTTCTGAAGGCATAGTTATTGGTATCAATGTATCCTTTATTAATTGCAGCATTAACAAAAGATTTCAAATGCTTCATGTGTTTAGCTACTGTATTTGTTTGATAGTCGGAATCATAAAGAAATTTTTCAAAATCTGTAACGAAATTATAGGTTAAGTCTTCAAACTCAATTGTCGGTTTGAACGATTGTAAAAGGGATATTGTTGTTAAATGGTTGCGCTTAGTGCTATCTTTTAGCTGAGAAGACATTATTTCTTTACGTGCAAACCCTAAAAATGAAGCATCTGTGTTCGATTTGAACTCTTCTTTTATGAGGCTTAAGGTTATTGTCTTTCCTTGCCTCCACAAACTTAATTCTTTCTTTTCTCTAATTCTATAATAAATTCATTAAGCATGCCATTCAGCGCATCTTGGTTAGATGATCTTTGATGATTTTCCTTTTACATCCCATTGTTCTGGCCGTAAATAAACATGTGTGGAAAAATACACTTTCTTTTTATTCAAGTAGGCTTCAACTTGGACCAAAGCGGTCCCTCTGTCATTTAAACTTTTTTTTTTCGATTGTAAACGAAACGATAACTGATTTTCCTCATAAGTTAATTCTTTAATTGAAATTCTATAATAAGACGCAATAAAGAAAAGTAGAAAAGCATTATCCTACTATTTTGTTCTCATCTTTATATTTATTAGACGATTCGTTAACATTTATAGGTTAATGTATGTTTACCTGATCACTTATAAATTGAAAGTTTCTCTTTTTAATGACTTAAAAAAAAAGAATAAATATGAGGTTTATTTTCGTCTTTTGTGAGTTTTAAATGCCTAAAAGCATAAAAATATAGCAGTTTAGTATGTTTTTACAATAATTTGTTTGATATTACAATTTTATTCATACCTTTGTCATTTGTTAGAGTGAATGAATTTATATTAATGTAAAGTTAAACTTTAAGAGAGAATTTTATGAAAAAGAAAATTAATGCTGTTATTGACCTGCCTTTTTTAGGTATAGGTTTGGTAACCGCTCAGATCACGAAGGTAACAGGTACTGTTATTTCGGAGGAGGACGGATTACCCGTAGTTGGCGCCTCTATTTTAGTAAAAGGTACTACTGTAGGTACAGTTACTGACATGGATGGTAAATTTACATCATCAAATGTTCCAAGTTCCGCAAAGACTTTGGTGGTTTCCTTTATCGGAATGGCTACACAAGAAGTGAATATTAAAGCGAATTTGAATATTGTATTAAAGTCTGATACAGAACAGCTTGAGGAAGTAATGGTTGTGGCGTACGGTACTGCCAAAAAGTCTTCGTTTACGGGATCTGCTGCTGTTGTTAAAAATGACAAAATAGAAAAAATGCAAACGTCTGATGTGACCAAAGCATTAGCGGGTGCAGTGTCGGGAGTCCAAATTACCACAGCTTCAGGTGCCCCTGGTTCTGGTACAAGTATTCGTGTACGTGGCCTTGGTTCTATTAACGCTTCCAGTGAACCTCTTATTGTTGTGGACGGTTCTCCTTTTGATGGAGATTTGAGTATGATTAATAGTCAAGATGTTGAATCTATGACTGTATTAAAAGATGCTGCTGCCAATGCATTATATGGTGCACGTGGTGCTAATGGTGTTGTCTTGATTACTACTAAAAGAGGTAAAATAGGTAAAGCTACTATAACCGTTGATGCTAAATGGGGATCTAATAGTCGTGGTGTACCTGAGTATGATGTAATGAGAGATCCTGCTACTTATTATACTACATATTGGCGAGAGTTGAAAGGAATGTATGAGGCTAATGGCGAGGCTAATCCCGGACAATTAGCTTCGAACGCTTTGATTACCGACAGTGGTAGTGGCTTGAGTTACAATGTTACGACTGTAGGTAATAACGAAGTGGTATTACCGGATGGAACATTTAATCCTAATGCTAGAATTAAATATGCGGATAATTGGGAAAAGGAAATGTTTCACAGCGGTTTACGACAAGAATATAACGTAAACATGAACGGGGCTAATGAAAAGACTAGTTATTATTTGTCATTTCGTTATTTGGATGATGAAGGTTATATTGTAAAATCCGGTTTTACACGTTACTCTGCCCGTTTGCGTTTGGAACACCAGTTTAACAAGAATATTAAGATGGGTGGTAATTTTGCTTATGTCAATACTTCTACTGTAGCCACTTCAGCTACAGAAGAACAAGACCAAACTGCTGGCACCAATATGTTCTACGTATCACGTACCATGGCTCCCATTTATCCTATCTACAAACGTGATGAAAATGGTAATTTTATGTATGATAGTCATGGTCGCATAGTGTATGATTATGGAGATACTCCGGGTATGCAGCGTCCTGTATCAGGAAATTCAAACGCATTAGGTAGTCAGAGTTTGGATGATCGTAAAAATGGAAAAGATTATTTCAGCGGAAACATGTTTGCCGAAATTTCCTTTTTGAAAGATTTTAAATTTACTTTCCGTGCCGCAATAGAAAACGATAATACTCGTCAAATGGTATTTGAAAATGGTGAATACGGACAGTTTACTGCACAAAACGGTATTGCAACTCATTATAGCACTCGCAATATGACTATTAATTTGCAGGAATTGCTTACATGGGAACGTACTTTTGGAGAGCATTCGGTAAATGTACTGCTTGGACATGAAACTTATCAGAATAAGTATGATTATTTATACGGATCAAAAAATAACTTTGCTTTGTGGGGGTCAACTTCATTGAATCATGCAGTGAGTAATCCGCAAGCTGGTTCTTATGTGACAGAATATACTACTGAAGGTTTCTTGGGACGTGTGGAATATAATTATAAGGATAGATATTACTTCTCGGGAAGTTATCGTCGTGATGCTTCTTCAGTATTTCATCCAGATTATCGTTGGGGGAATTTTTTGGTCTGTAGGTGCTAGTTGGAGACTGAAAGAGGAAAATTTTTTGAAGGACGTTGAATGGTTAGATAACTTAAAGTTTAAAGTTAGCTATGGTTCGCAAGGTAATGACTACTTGTTGTTGAATGGGGTGCGTAACCGTTATGCTTATATGGATCAATTCAGTGTGAGCAACAATAACGGACAACCCGCAATTACTCAAACATATAAGGGTAATGATAAATTAAAGTGGGAAACTAACTATAATTTTAATACAGGTATTGAATTTAGCGTATTAAACGGACGTTTGAGTGGAGGCTTTGAATTTTTCTCCCGCTATGCAAAAGATTTGTTGTTTAACCGTCCTTTAGCAGCTAGTACCGGTTCTAATTCTTATCCGGATAATATTGGTGATATGCGCAATACCGGATTTGAAGTAGAATTAAGTGGGGACATTATTCGCACAAGTAAGATTAATTGGAATATTTCTGTTAATGCAACTACCTATAAAAACAAAATTTTGACTTTACCGGAAGAAAAAAGAGAGTCCGGTATTTGGAATGGTATTTTCAAAATGGTTGAAGGAGGTTCGTACTACGACTATTATATAAAAAGAATAGGCTGGTGTAGATCCGGAAGACGGAAAGGCTATGTGGTATAAAGATGTTACTGATAAGAATGGAAATACGACTAAAAGAAACAACTAAGACATATAGCGAGGCGACGGATTATAAAGCAGGTTGTGCCTTGCCTGATTTGTATGGTGGTATTAGTACTTCATTAAATGCTTATGGATTCGATTTTAGTATTGCACTTACTTATCAATTAGGAGGACAAGGCTATGATTATACCTATGCAACTTTGATGAATAGCGCTCAGGGTGCAGGAACAAATTATCATAATGATATTTTAAATGCTTGGACACCGGAAAATAAATATACTGATGTGCCAAAATTAAATGCAAAAGAAAGTAATAACAATTCTACTTCTACCCGTTTCTTGACTTCAACTTCGTATTTAAGTTTGCAAAATATTTCTGTAGGTTATACATTGCCGAAGAATTGGATTGCAAAATTGGGTTGCGAGAGCTTAAGAGTATATTTTGTGGCAGACAATGTAGCACTACTTTCTGCTCGTAAAGGTTATGACCCTCGTACAAATTGGAATGGCGAATCAAATTATAATTATTCGGCATTGCGTAGTATTTCTGGTGGTATAACAATGAAATTTTAATTGATAAAACAAGAAAGCATGAAAAAATTTTAAAATATACGGCTTTTTGCAGCCATGGTAGGATTGTTTAGCAGTTGTTCTGATAGTTTTTTGAGGCTGAATCTGGTGATATCATTACTAGTGATCAGATGGATGAAGTTGATCCGGTGGCAGGTTTGAACGGTATGTATGCCTATTTGTATAAATTTGATACAATGGGATATGGTGATGAAGCTCAACATTACGATTATGGTTATCATCATATTTTGTTATGTTCGGATTTGTGGGGGGCAGGACATGATTCAGTATAGTTCTAAATATGGATGGTATTATACTGATTATCAATTTAATCAGAATTCTAGAGCATACCAATATATTTCTACGTTCTATTTTTGGAACTATTTGTATAAATTAATAAAATCGGCTAATGACGTATTGAAAACAACTACAGATGATTCTAAAAAAGAAGATCGTGGACAGGCTTTAGGTATGCGTGCTTTTGCTTATTTGACTTTGGTACAGATGTATCAGCATACTTATGCAGGTCATGAAAATGCTCCTGCGGTACCTATTGTCCTAGAAACTACCGAGCCAGATGTATTGAGCAATAATCCTCGTGCAAGTGTAAAGGAGGTTTATGATTTGATTGAAAAAAGATTTAGTGCAGGCACACAGTGATTTATCTTCATACCAACGTTTGAACAGCACTTATATCGACCAAACTGTGATTTCTGGTTTATTGGCACGTATGTATCTGTTAAAAAGATTGGACTAATGCTGCCAAATATGCTAAAGAGGCTCGTGCTTCACCTGCCGATAAGGCTGGATAGATGAGGGGTTATATCGATATGAACAAACATCATACTTGGATGTTTACCTCACATATTACAACGGATGCGGAGATTGTTCAGACAGGTATTACTTTATCTCCCACATCAGTTCTACCGCTTATGGTTATGTCACGAGGAATGTTCAAGAATATTAGTTCTGAATTATACAGTAAAATAGCAAACATCGTAAAGGATATAAGGACTTTACTTATGAAGATGTTTTTACCTAAATATGCTAATTTGAAGTTATGTGGTATGATTTGGAAGGTAATAACGGATGCGAAGAGATTGTTGATTGAAGCAGAAGCAGGGGAGGTATTGCCGGTGGTAAATCATTATTAGAAGAATTTGTGAAAACCCGTCAACCGGATTATGTATGTGATGCAACAGATGCAAAAGGAATACAAGATGCCTGTTGGTTACAGCGTCGTATCGAATTTTGGGGTGAAGGCATTGCATGGTTCGATTTGAAACGCTTAGAAGCCTATTATTCGTAAATATGAAGGAACCAATCACAATTTGGATGCACAATACGATTTTCCGGCTGAAGATGATATCTTTAGAATTTTGATTCCAAGAAAAGAAATTCAAGATAATAATGGTATTGGCGAAGGATAATAATCCAATGCCTAATATTTAATAATTCTCATATTAACTTTTCTATAAAAGAAGGTGTGTCAAAATGCACCCCTTCTTTCTTTTTACGCACAAAGCCCCGACTTTCACAAGCTGGGGCTTTGTTATTACCTAAAGATTTTGTATCTTTAGGTAATAAGAATTTCACTATGACAAAGATACATTTTCGTTCTTACAATCCCAACCAAACCGTTCTTTTTCCTCAAAGAATTGATGAGGATATTGCAGAAAACGATCCGGTGCGCATGGTTGACGCCCTGGTTGAGGGCTTGAATCTTGAAAGTTTCAGAAAGCTGTATAAGGAATGCGGGCGTAGCCCTTACCACCCCAGGATGATGCTCAAGGTCATTCTGTATGCCTATATGAACAACATCTACTCCTGCCGGAAAATTGAAAAGCTCCTTCACCGTGACATCCATTATATCTGGCTGGCCGGATATGAGAAACCGGATTTCATCACCATCAACCGTTTCCGCAACCGGGTGAAGAATGAAATCAACGAGGTGTTTACCCAAACCGTACTCCTTCTCTCTTCCAAAGGCTTCATCAGCTTGAATGTGGAATACATTGACGGGACAAAGATTGAGTCCAAAGCCAATAAGTATACTTTCGTCTGGCGGAAAACGGTTGAGCGGAACCGTGAACGCCTGATGAAGAAAATACATATCCTGCTAGGGCAGATAGACAATGTCATCGCCCAGGAGAACTCATCGGAAAGCAATGAGGAGATTGAGTTCACTCCGGCCATGCTGACTGAAATGGCTGGAGAATTGCGTCAAGCACTCGAACAGGTTCCTGAACCCTCCACGAAAGAGGAAAAGACTGCGTTGAAAAAAGAAAACGCAAACAGCTGAAGGAGTTGGAAGAGCACAGGGACAAGCTACAGGAATACGACAACCGTCTGGACACGCTGCAGGACAGGAATTCCTATTCCAAAACGGACAATGACGCTACTTTCATGAGAATGAAGGAGGATGCCATGCGCAACGGACAGACGAAGCCCGGTTACAACCTTCAAATCGGCACCGAAAATCAGTTCATCACCGATTTTGCACTCTTCCCGAACCCTACGGATACACTGACCCTGATTCCTTTCCTGCAATCTTTTTCAAACAGGTATGACCGGATGGCCCATACGGTGGTTGCTGATTCCGGCTATGGCTCCGAAGAGAATTACCGCTTCATGTCCGAAAACGGCATGGAAGCCTACGTAAAGTACAACTACTTCCACATGGAGCAGCGGCCGAGATTCAAACCGGACCCGTTCAAGGCCGAAAACTTCTACTACAATGAAGAACATGACTTCTGCATCTGCCCTATGGGACAAAGGATGCGGAGGATAGGCACCAGGAATGTGAAAACCGCATCCGGATATGTCAACGAAAATGCACGGTACAGAGCTGTCAGGTGTGAAGGCTGTCCCCTGCGATGCCGCTGTTTTAAAGCAAAAGGAAACAGGACGATAGAACTGAATCATAGGCTTAGACAATACAAGCGGAGAGCCAAAGAACTGCTCTGCTCTGAGAAAGGACTGAAACACAGAGGGCAGAGATGCATAGAAACCGGAAGCCGTGTTCGGACAAATTAAAAACAATATGAACTACAAACGTTTCCGACATTTTGGAAAGGACAAGGTCTTCATGGACTTTGCCTTCCTAGCCATTGCCTTCAATATAAAAAAGATGTGTGCAAAACTGACAAAAAAGGGTATGAACTGGCTGATTAGACTGTTTTATGAGCTTACAACTGCTGTTTTTAGATGCTGGGAACACATAAATCAAAGAAATCTTCAAAAGATCGCAGCTTAAAGAAAGTGAACAGATTTGTATAGTGATGAACAAAAAAAGAGGTGCATCGTGCATTACGACACACCTCCTTTATAATTAGTAGTTTCCTTTATCGGGATGGCTAGTCAAGAGGTTTCTATCAAACAGAATGTTAGCATCATTTTAAAATCTGATACAGAGATGCTTGACGATGTAGTGGTTGTAGCTTATGGTACTGCGAAAAAGTCGTCTTTTACAGGTTCTGCGACTGCTGTTAGTGGAGAAAAAATAGCAAAAATGCAGGTTTCTTCAGTTTCTAAAGCCTTGGAAGGTGCAGCAGCAGGTGTACAAGTAATCAATACCAGTGGGCAGCCTGGAGAAAATGCTAAAATAAGAATCCGTGGTATTGGCTCTTTTAGTGCATCGTCGGCTCCTTTATACGTAGTTGATGGTATGCCTTATGATGAAGAGTCTGTTAATGCATTAAATCCTGCCGATATTGAAAGTATGTCTATATTAAAGATGCTGCATCTGCAGCCCTTTATGGCTCACGTGCAGCAAATGGTGTTGTGATGATTACTACCAAAAAAGGTATGGTAGATAAATCCAAAGTTACTCTTGATGCACGCTGGGGAGTAAATACTCGTGGTGTTCCAGAATATGATATCATGAAAGATCAAAGAGAATACGTACTAACAGCCTGGAATACTTTAAAAAATCAATCTACAGGTGCAGAAGCTTCCGAAGAATTAATAGGTAGCATTGGATACAATCCATTCATCGGCGTAGCTAATAATGCCATGGTTTCAGCAGATGGCGTAGTTAGTTCTGCGGCTCTACGCCATAATGACGATTGGGCTGATGCCGCATTACATAATGGTATGCGTCAGGAATATAATTTGAGTCTGCAAGGTGGTAACGCTAAGACAACTCATTTTTTATCATTGGGATATTTGAAAGATGAAGGAATTTTAAGGCATACTGACTTCGAACGTATTTCAGCACGTGCCAATATTAATCATACTGTAAATAAGTTTATTGACATCAATGGTAATTTGGCTTACGCAAGAGCGGAAAAAAATGCAGGCCAGTCACAAAATGCTAGTTTGTCTAATTACTCTAATGCCTTTATGTTCACTCAGCAAATCGCTCCTATTTATCCTGTATATGCGTATGACGAAAACGGAAATCGCATATATGACGAAGAAGGCAACACTGTTTATGATTTTGGTTATGGTACATACAGTACACGTATGGGCGGTTTCAGTAATCAAAATGTTGCAGCTAATTCTGGGTTGGATGTGCATCAGACTTTGAATGACAATTTTAATGGCCGTGGTACTATTAACATTAATATTATTGATGGTTTAAAAGCGACTGCTAACATTGGTTATGATTTAATGAATCAAATCCGTACAGATCACATGAATCAGTTATATGGGGATGCTGCTAATGTGAATGGTCGTACTTATAAATATAATCAACGTATTGAATCGTTTACAGCAAATCAACTTTTAACTTATAGTAAAGCATTTGGTCATCATAATATTGACATAATGGCTGGTCACGAATCTTATTCATATACACTGAAATATCAGTATGCTCATAAATACAATTTTTATACTATTGGAAATCCTGAGTTCAACAATGCCATAACTATGAGTGATATGAATTCATATACACAAGAACATAGTATGGAAAGTTTCTTTGGTCGTGTAAACTATGATTTTGATAACAAATATTATCTATCTGCAAGTATTCGTTCAGATGAATCTTCCAAATTCCATCCTGATCACCGGCGTGGTACTTTTTGGTCTGTCGGAGGTTCTTGGAGATTAACACAGGAAGAGTTTTTGAAAGATGTGGAATGGTTGTCTAATCTTAAACTAAAAGCAAGTTATGGAACACAAGGTAATGATGGAATTCTTGATATAAATGGTTATGTAGTCTATCAACCATATTTGAAACAATATTCTGTAACCAATAATAACGGAGATTTCTCTGTAGTCGAAACTTATCGTGGAAATAAAGATTTGACTTGGGAAAAAAGCAAAAATTTAAATATCGGTTTGGAAGCTGCTTTTCTTAATAACCGTTTGAAACTAGAAACTGAATATTTCTTGAAGAAGACTTCGGATATGTTGTACAATATGCCTTATCCCATTTCTTCTGGAATTTCTTACGTTCCAATGAACCTGTTGGATATGCAGAATAAGGGGATTGAATTTACTATTTCTGCCACCCCAATTCAAACAAAAGATTTTATATGGAATTTATCTTTTAACGGTACACATTATAGCAACAAGATTTTGAATCTTCCAGAAGACAAAAGAGAGAATGGAATTATTCATGGTACTGCTTCTTTGTTCCGCTTAATGGAAGGAGGGTCTATTTATGATCTTTATACGTATGAATATGCAGGTGTTAATCCAGAGACAGGAGCGGCACAATGGTATATGGATGAGAAAGATGCTAATGGCAAGGTGACTGGAAGGACCGTAACCGAAGACTATACTCAGGCAAGCAAATATGAATTAGGTTCTACTTTGCCCGATTTCCAAGGAGGTTTTTCAACTGATTTTGCATACAAAGGAATCGATCTTTCTATAGCTACAAACTTTCAAATTGGTGGAAAGATATATGACAGCATGTATTCTTCTTTCATGCATGCGGGAAGCAATATTGGCAGCAACTGGCACAAGGATATCTTGAATGCTTGGACTCCGGAAAATAAAAATACAAATGTGCCTATAATGGATGGTGCACAAAATAGTAATAGCCAATCTTCACGTTTCTTGATAAATGCATCATTCTTTAACATCCGTAACATTTCATTAGGATATACTTTTCCGAAAGAATGGATGAAAGCAATATCAGCAAGCAGTGCACGTATTTACGTATCTGCCGATAATGTAGCTTTATTCTCTAAACGTAAAGGTATGGACCCACGCCAATATGCTTATGGATATTCGGCTGCTAATTATTCTGCGATTCGTACTTTATCATTCGGCATTAATTTGAACTTTTAAAAGAATAGAATTATGAAATATACAAAATATTTAGCAATATTGGCTGCAGCGTTTATGATGGGATCTTGTAGCGATGACTTTTTGGACAAGGAACCTTCAGAAAATGCATCAGAAGACCAAATTAAAGATTTGCTTGATAAAGATCCTACAGCTATTCAAGCATATATTACAGGATATTACAAAAATATGTTTTCTCCGGAAGCACAGCAAAGTCATGATGATTTCGGGTTAAAGGCATTTGAATTGGCCACAGACTTGATGGGAGATGATATGGCGTATATGACTTCACACTTCTTCGTATATGATTATCTGCTTGACAACCGTGCTTCAAGTTATCGTCGTACTACCACTTACTGGCAAGAATTATATGCTGTAATCAGTGGTGCAAATGAAGTAATCAGCGGTCTGAAAGAACAAGCGGATAGCGGTGATGAGAGTGTTGAGAAGATGCTGGGACAAAGTTACACTATACGTGCTTACTGCTATTTTTGGTTAATAAACATGTACCAACAACCTTATGAATGGAATAAAGATAAATTAGGTATTCCTATTTATACTGAATCTGAAACCAAATTGAATCGTGTTCCTGTAGGTGAGGTCTATGAACAGATATTAAGTGATATAGATAAAGGATATAATTATTTGAAAGGAAAAGGAATATCCAAGAAAGATGAATTAAATGAATATGCAGCAGCTGCTATTTATGCAAACATTCTTTCATTTGTTAATGATTATCCCGATCAATGGAATGAAGTTGCTAAATACGCAAAATTGGCTATTGAAGGTGGCTCACTGATGAGTGAAAAAGAATTACTTTCCGGCTTTAATGACCTTTCTTTGAGCGAAGTGTTATGGGGGGCTGATATTAATGGTGAAACAAATACATTCTACGCTTCATTCATGAGTCAAGTTGATCCTTACGGCCCGGGATACGGTGGTAATTTAGGAAATTACAAAATGATTTCCAGTGATTTGTATGAAAAAATTTCAGATGATGACATTCGTAAAAAATGGTTTGGAGTTGATTTGGGAGAAACAAATACTCATTATAAAGTAAGACAATATGTGCAGCGCAAATTTATTGATATAGGTTCTACCGCGCCTGGTTTTACTCCTACAGGTGATACTTTTTGCTCTGACTATATTTATTTGCGTACTGGTGAAATGTATTTTGTAGCTGCAGAAGCATTATATAGGGCAGGGAAAGAAAATGAAGCCAAAACAATGCTGACTACGATTATGAAAACTCGTAATCCAAAATATGAAACATCCGCAACAAGTGATGCACTTTTACAAGAAATTGAACTTCAAAAGCGTATTGAAATGTGGGGTGAAGGTCGTCGTTTATTTGACATGAAACGTCGTAATGAAAGTTTGGATAGGACACATGCAATTAATCATAGTGCGATTGCTCCAAAGGAAGTCCCTGCAGGTAGTAAATTATTCATTTATCAAATCCCCGATAAAGAGTTAAATGCCAATAGTGAGATTACTGATAAAAACGAATAGCTAATAATAGGTCTATAATAAAAAAGATGCTTAGATTACTAGGCATCTTTTTTTATGTTTAAGGTAGAATAAAAGTAGACATAAAATCAAATTATTTTTTTATGTTATAATATATAGTTGATTTATAGTTTGTTATAATAGATGTAATATTGTATATCTACAAGAGAGCAGAATGCTAAATATTTGATTACTAGATGTTTTTTTGTATATTTTAGTTCCGCAAAGACTTTGGTAGTTTCCTTTATCGGAATGGCTAGTCAAGAGGTTTCTATCAAACAGAATGTTAGCATCATTTTAAAATCTGATACTAAAGTGCTTGGAGAAGTGATGGTTGTTGCATATGGCACTGCAAAAAAGGAATCTTTTACAGGATCAGCATCCGTTATTAATAATAAGAAACTGGAATTACGTCCTATAAGTAATGTTACTAAAGGATTGGAAGGACAGACTACAGGTCTGTTAACAACTTCAGGCTCAGGTCAACCTGGCGAAGCTGCCAAGATCGTGATTCGCGGTTACGGTTCCATCAATGCCTCACAAGATCCTTTGTATGTAGTTGACGGAATACCTTTTAGTGGAGATATGAGTTCTATCAATCCTGCCGATATTGAAAGCATGACAGTTTTAAAAGATGCTTCAGCCGGAGCCCTTTATGGAGCCCGTGGTGCAAATGGTGTAATTATGATTACTACCAAACAAGGAAAAGAAGGCAAGACTAAGGTATCTTGGCGTTCTACGGCAGGTTGGTCTTCACGTTCCTTGAAAGCCTATGACATGGTTGACCAAAAAGAATTTGTACAGTTAACGTATGAAGGTTTACGCAATGGATATATCTTTGACAATGGATATAACTGGGAAGCTGCCGGTAGACAAGCATCAGCAGATTTAGGTGGCGTTTTAGGTGGAGAACAATATAATCCATTTAAAAATTACACATGGGGAACAATTATAGATCCTGCAACAGGTAGAGTGCAGGGTGATGCTACATCCGCATGGAATGAATCTTGGATGGATGCAATACAAAGAGACAATGCATTTCGTCATGAACACCAGTTGTCTGTTAATGGAGGTACAGAAAAGACCAAATATATGTTCTCTTTGGGATATTTAAATGAAGATGGCATCTTGATTAATACCGGTTTCCAACGTTATAATGCCCGTGCAAACATAAACACTGAAGTGAATAAATGGATGAAGACTGGATTGAATGTGTCACTTTCCAATTCCACACAAAATTTTAGTGATTACGAAGGTTCATCTAATTCAAATGTATGGTACTCTGCACAATTTATGGCTCCGATTTACCCGGTGTATATAAAGGGAGAAGATGGTAAAGATGTATTAGATGCTGATGGAAATCGCCAACTGGACTACGGTGACGGTAGTGTACAACGCCCACAGTATAGTGATTACAATCCCGTAGGCGGTTTGGTAGATGACAAGGCTGATATAAAAACAGATGTAGCCGGTTTGCGCACATTTTTGGCATTCGGCTCAGATTCGGAAGATGCCGGATGGGCTAAAGGTATTAAGCTGACTTTGAACTTTGGTCTGGACTACCGGAACAAATCTCAAAAATCATATATGAATATGCACCATGGTAATCAGGCAGCTGCCGGCGGTTTGTTGATGAAATATAACAGAAGAACCCAATCTTATACTTTTAACCAGTTACTGACATGGGGGCGTTCTTTTTAACTTTCATAACATCGATCTTTTGGTTGGTCATGAATTTTATGCATATAAATATGAATTTCTGTCTGCCGGAAAAACCAATTTAGTAGATGGTATTCTTGAATTGCGTCCGGGTACAAATCTATACAATGCGGATTCATATTCGGAAGATTATCGTGTGGAATCCTTCTTTGGGAGATTCAATTATAACTTTAATGAAAAATATTATTTTTCAGCCTCTATCCGTACGGACGGTTCTTCACGCTTCCAAAAAGATAACCGTTGGGGTACTTTCTGGTCTGTCGGTGCCAACTGGAGAATTTCACAAGAAAAGTTTATGCAGAATTTGACTTGGATTTCTAATTTATCAGCTAAAATCAGTTATGGTGAACAAGGTAATGATAATCTGTTAAGATATGATAGTCTTGAAGGAGGATATGTACCAGATTATTATCCTTGGCAAGGACTCTATCCATTGGAATATCCGAATGCGAATCAAGTAGGAGGCCTGATCGGTGCTTTGGAAAACAAAAAACTTTCATGGGAAAAAAGCGGTAATTTAAATGTCGGTATTGAGGCAAGTATGTTTGACGGACGCTTGAATGTCAGTGCTGAATATTATAACCGCAAAACAACGGATATGTTGCTGGGATACCCCAAGGCTACTTCTAGTGGATTCTCTGAATACAACGCGAATATCGGTTCTATGCGTAATACCGGGTTTGAATTTAGCTTAGGTGGTTCCCTTATCAAAACCACTGATTTTATATGGAACTTAACTTGGATGGGCTCTACTGTAACCAATAAAGTGCTGAAACTGACTGGGGAATCTCCTGAAATTATCAAGGGAGTTTTCAGTATTAAAGAGGGAATGCCTATTAATACATATTATATGGCTAAATCTGCCGGTGTGGATCCTGCAACAGGAGCGCAGCTCTATTGGGTATATGATAAGGATGATAATGGCAACATCACTAACGAATATATCAGCAGTGACTATCAAAAAGCTGCGAACAGCAAATATTATTCCGGCAGCCGTATACCTGATTTATATGGTAGTATCAATACCGATTTCTCTTACAAGAATTTCGATTTGTCAATATTGGGTACATATTCTATAGGAGGTAAAGTTTATGATTCATTATACGCTGGTTCTATGGAGGTTATGTATGCAGGCAATACATGGAACAAACATGCTTTGAGACGTTGGCAACAACCTGGTGACATCACAGATGTACCTCGTATTCAAATTGGAGGTTCCTACACAACTTCAGACCGTTTTTTAGTTGATGCTTCATACTTTGCTATCAAAAATATCACTTTGGGCTACACTATTCCCAAACAATGGCTAAAGAAGGCCGGGCTAGAGTCTGTCCGCATATTCGGATCGGTAGATAATCTCGCTTTATTTTCTCATTTGGACGGTACGGACCCACAGTATAACTTCAAGGGCGAAACAGACTATTCTTATGCTCCCAACAAGACTTATTCAGTAGGTTTTGAAATTAATTTCTAACAATTTAAAAGAATACAGGAAAGTATGAAAAAAAATATTTAAATACATATTTGCCGGGATGGCTGCAATGTCTGTGGTAGCTTGCAGTGAGGATGCTTTGGAAACCAGTCCTTCATCTTCTGTTTCTGGCAACGAATTATTAGGAACAGCAACTAATGCATTAGTATCATTGAATGGTGTATATCGAGCAATGTATACAGCAGGGGTTTCAAACAGCTCTAACACTCATCAATGCTTCGGTATCACAGCTTATAATCTGGTGGCAGATGTTATGGGTGAAGATTGCATTATGAACGGACAAGGTAGCGGCTGGTTTTGGTATGATTGCGTTTACAATGTAAAATCAAGATATACCTCTACCGGATGGCGTTCTTATGATATGTGGAATGGCTATTACACTTGGATTTCTAATGTCAATTACATTTTGGCAGAAGAGGAAACCATGTCTGGAAGTGAAACCGAAAAGAATTATGTGCTTGGACAAGCCTACGCTGTACGTGCTTACAGTTATTTTATGCTGGCGCAAATGTTTTCTCGCACTTATAAAGGACATGAAAGCGAACCTTGTGTACCACTCTATACAGAACCGACTGATATTGCAACAGAAGGTAAAGGGCGCGCAACGATTGAAGAAGTATATCAACAAATCACTTCGGATCTTGACAAAGCAATTACCATGCTAGGCAACTCAGGTAAAAGAAAACATATCAGCCATATCAATGAGGCTGTTGCCTCAGGTATAAAGGCTCGTGTCGCTTTAGTGATGGAAGACTGGCAGACCGCTTTGGATGCCGCGAATGCCGCAATAAGCAAAAGCGGGTGTAGTGTCGGCACTGGAACTGCGGTAACCGGTGGAATGAATGATGCTACTGCCAATAATGTGATGTGGGCGGCCGAAATCATAGCCGACCAGTCCGGAAAGTATGCAGGTTTCTTTACACACATGGATGCGGATCAAGGGAAATATGGAGCTAGTGCTCGAAAACAGATAAACAAACTGCTTTATGCAAAGCTAGGCACAAATGATGTCCGCAAAAAATGGTGGAATCCACAAGACGAGAATAATGAAAAGAATGGTTACCAACAAGAAAAATTCAAGTTTAAAGATTATGCGAAATGGACAGGTGACTATATTTTTATGCGTATTGAGGAAATGTTCTTAACCGCAGCAGAAGCATCTTGTCGTTTAAATGATGACAAAGGCGCACGACTGATGTTGAACAGTTTAATGCAAAAACGTGATGAGGATTACACTTGCAAAAAAAAAAACAGGAACGGCATTAGGTAAGCTCACCTCAGATGAAACTGGTTCTTTACTTGAAGAAATTATAATTCAACGCCGTATTGAACTTTGGGGAGAATTTGGACGTATCTATGATATACGTCGTCTGAAACAAGGGTTCAGACGTACTGCAGACATGGGCTGGCCATCCAGTGCTTTAATTGCTGGTACAGATACGGAAGATCCTGAGTCGTATGCATGGGTATTAACTATTCCTCAAACGGAATTTGATGGTAATCCGAACATGGATCCTAGCAAAGATCAGAATCCGATAGGTGATCATAAATAGTATTAATCTGTAAGCAAGTAAATTATGAAAGTAAATAAATATATAATCGGCATGTTTGTTGCCACTGCAACTCTTTTTGTATCGTGCAACACCGACAATGAAGGAGATATATACAATGGCACAACAATGGGGTGACATTCGCCACAGGTACACAATCGGTTTCCTTTCCTTCCACAGGATATGAGGGTTTTGATGTGGAAGTCTTACGCGCGAAATCTTCGGAAGCTACTACAATTAATTTATCAGCAACATTAGTTGTCGGTGATAAAGAGCAGGAACTCCCTGCCTCCATTACCGTACCTTCCTCGGTTTCATTCGCAGCAGGGTAATTTAAGACCAATATTCATGTTACAGTTGGAGATATAACTCCTGGACAGAATTATAAAGTCAAGATATCTTTGCCGGAGGAAATGGTTACGATAGACCAGACTTCGGATAAAGTCATAACTGTTTATAGGGATTATACTTTTTCTTCATTAGAACTGGAACATTTAAATCTGCGGCTATGGCAGAGGAAGGGGAAGATTTTACAACTTGGGAAGTAGAAGTTCAAAAAAGCAGACCAGATATCATGGTATAAAGCTATGAACTTATATGAAAAAGGATATAACATTGTCTTCAAAGTTAATGAAGCCAATGAGGTCACTGTAGAATCTCAGCCGGCATGGAAGCACGCATCCTATGGAGAAGTTTTTGTTTCAGGCAAAGGTGCTTTGGAAGACGGAGTTATTACTGTGAAGCTGTCGCATGATGTACCCAATGTTGGTGGTTTTGGTGAATTTAAAGAAATACTTTACCTACCTGCTAAATAATTTAGATTTAAGATATGAGGAAAAGATGAAGCTTTCTCCTTAATTATCAATAGATTATTACCCAAGTATACAAAAATTAATGTATACTTGGGTAAATCTATATAGTAAATCGGTCTTTGGAAATTATCGATAAACATCTGTTAACTCAAATTCGATTACTATATAAATGTGCCTGTAAAGACATATATGTTAAATATTTAGTTACATATTTGGAAGGAACACAACAAACCACCATCAATCCTTATGAACTGATTGTAATTCCTGACGGGAAGTCAAATTCTGATTACACACGGAATCTTTCATCAGTTTTTTAATGTTCTTCCCAGCCAAAACTCAAAAAACGATCATAGACCGGATATAGCATATTATGCCGTCAAACAGTTGATATATTTCAGATATAACATTTTTATTAATGTACTTCCCGCTTTTCTGGAAATGGTGTGTAACAAATTTTGTATATTCTTTCAGTCTGATAGATTGTTGATCCAAAATCATAGTACTTTGATAAAAAGCCGGAAGACTTATAAAAATTTCTCCCGTCATATGACATTGTGAACCTAAATATATAAAATGGGCATTGTACAATGTTATATATCGATGCTCAAAATGGCTTTAACGTTCTTTCTCGAATCGGATCTTGAGCAATAACTTGAAATTAGTCAATCGCCACTAGGCAGATTTTGTCTGCTTTTCCTAGATAGCTAAGTATTTCGTCCAAAGTAACAGACGTTTTTTGCTCTCTCCCATTTCTAAATTCCAATTTGGATCTCCTCTTTCATTATTTCATGCATTTTTTTAAGAAAAAGATTATAATCTTATTACAATACAATTATCATAATGAGATTTATCGCAATTAGACTTTTTTATCGTATAAAGTAATTCTGAGGTAGAACAAAAGTAGAAAAAAGGTTATCATAACTTTGTTTAAAGTAATTCCCGCAGAGTAAATAAATAGAATTGACAAATTTTAATCTTTTGATTATAAACACTTTATATATTTTGTTAGTTCCGCAAAGACTTTGGTAGTTTCCTTTATCGGAATGGCTACACAAGAAGTGCCAGTTAAAGCAAACTTGAATGTTGTGTTAAAGTCTGATACAGAGCAGCTTGAAGAGGTAATGGTGGTGGCTTATGGTACAGCGAAAAATCTGCATTTACAGGTTCGGCTGCTACTATAAAAAATGAAAAAATAGCGACGAGACAAACTTCAAATGTGACAAATGCTTTGGCGGGTCAAGTAGCCGGAGTACAAACTACGAGTAATAATGGTCAGCCGGGTAAAGATGCTGAAGTGCGTATTCGTGGTATTGGATCTATATCGGCTAGTAACAAGCCTTTGTATGTGGTAGATGGAGTTCCGTATGATGGTGAAATTTCTGCTATCAGTACTTCTGATATAGAATCAATGACGTTGAAAGATGCTGCTTCTAACGCTCTGTATGGTGCACGTGGTGCCAATGGTGTAATCTTGATTACTACCAAGCGTGGTAAGAGTGGGGAAGCCCGTGTCACTTTTGACGCTAAATGGGGTGTAAATAAACGTGGAGTACCTAATTATGAAACAATTACGGATCCGGCTACATTCTATGAATTAAACTATTCTTCTATTTATAATGCCGATTTGAAAGGATATGCGGCAGCCGGAGATTTGGCTAAAGCTAATGCGTACGCTAATCAAGCGATGCTTTCTTCTACATATTTGGGATATCAGGTGTATTCCATTCCTCAAGGACAGCAACTGATCGGTATGGATGGCAAATTGAATCCTAATGCGACATTAGGTTATTCTGATGGTACATATTATTATACTCCGGATAATTGGTCGGATGAAATTTTTGAAAATAACCTGCGTCAAGAGTATAATTTAAGTATCAGCGGTGCGACTGAAAAAATGAATTATTATATGTCGGCCGGCTATTTGGATGATAAGGGAATTGTTCCTAACTCTGGTTTCCAACGTTATTCTGCACGTTTGAAAGCTGACTATCAAGTGAAGCCTTGGCTGAAGATGGGAGGAAATGTATCATTTACTCATTATGATAGCCGTGAACAGGATACTGAGGGTGGTACATCAAATGCAAACATCTTTTATGCATCAAATATTATGGGAGCCATTTATCCTATGTATGTTCGTGATGCACAGGGCAATATTATGGTAGATAATCGAGGTTTCCTTCGTTATGATTATGGAAAGCCAGGACAAGATTCAAATGGTAGCCGTAATACGATTCCTAATGCAAATCCGTTGGCTAGTTATATGCTGGATAAAATGAAATATTCGGGTGATGTGGTTAGTGGAAAATGGTCTGCTGATATTGATATTTGGAATGGAATCAAGGCAAAAGTGAATATAGGTGTTGATGTAAATAATGTGCGTGCTACAGAGATGGTTAACCCCTTCTACGGACAGTATTCTGAAACTAGCGGAGTCGGAGGTTTGATCAGTGTATCTAGTGAGCGTACATTTAGTGTAAATCAGCAGTATTTGTTGACATACAACAAAACATTTAATGATGTTCATAATGTGGATATTTTGGCCGGACATGAAAGTTATGACTATAAATATCAATATTTGTACGGACAACGTGAGAAATTGTATGATCCGAATGTTCCTGAATTAGGCAATGGTATTATGAACCAGAGCAATAATTCATATTCTCGTAATTATGCAACAGAAGGATGGCTGTTCCGTGCACAATATGACTATGATGGACGGTATTTTGTTTCAGCTTCTTTCCGTCGTGATGCTTCTTCTTGTTTTCACCCGGATAATCGTTGGGGTAACTTCTGGTCTGTAGGAGCTGGATGGTTATTAAGCAAAGAGAAATTCTTGGAAAACCAGTCTTGGATTGATATGTTGAAATTTAAAATCAGCTACGGTTTGCAGGGAAATGACAATTTGATGTATCAAGGTGGTTTGTATCGCAACTACTATCCGTATCAAGACCAGTATACATTGGCAAACAGTAATGGCGATTTTTCAACTTCTCTATATTATAAAGGTAATAAGGAAATTACTTGGGAAACTTCACACAGCTTTAATACTGGATTTGATTTCGCTTTTGGGGTGGTAAGTTAGGTGGTTCTGTTGAGTACTTCTCACGTAAAACAACCGATATGCTTTATTTCAAACCGGTAGCAGCTTCAATGGGTTATTCCCTGTTTTCCTGAGAATGTGGGGTCAATGGTAAACCGTGGGGTTGAATTGGACTTGTATTCCAATATAATTGAAAACAAGAATTTTTCCTGGAATGTAAACTTTAATCTTACACATTTTAAGAATAAAGTCTTGGAATTATCTCCAGAACTGAATGGACAATTGATTGACGGTGCTCGGATTTATCGTGAAGATGAGTCTATGTACCAGCTTTATTTACCTAAATATGTAGGTGTGGATTCTGAAACAGGAGAGAGTCTGTGGGCGCTGGTGACTCCGGATGAGAATGGTAATACAGTTACGAAATCTTATTCTGTCGCTTCTGAAAACAGATTCGCATCAGGTGACATTTTACCTAAAGTTTATGGTGGTTTTGGAACAAGTGTCACAGCCTATGGCTTTGATCTCTCTGTTTCGTTTGCATATCAGCTTGGTGGACGTATTCTGGACTATACTTATCAAGGATTGATGGATGTGGCAGCCACAGGCAGTGCTTTGCATAAAGATATGTTAAAAGCATGGACTCCTGAAAATAAAAATACGGATGTTCCTCGTATGAATATTAATGACCAATATACGAACAGATTAACAGATCGTTTCTTGACTAGTTCGGATTATTTAAGCTTGCAGAATATTACATTGGGTTATACTTTGCCGAAGAGTCTGACACGTAAAATGCAGATTGACGGTGTCCGTGTATTCTTTGTTGCAGATAATGTGGCTTTGCTGACAGCTCGCAAAGGGTTGGACCCACGTCAAGGTTATGTGGCTGCTGACAATGTTTATTCACCTATCCGCACAATTTCCGGAGGTATATCTTTAAATTTCTAATTTAGCAACCCATTTTTAAGAATATGAAATTGTCAAATAAATATATAGCATTTGCAAGTGTCGCTTTATTAATGGCATCTTGCGATTTGGATAAATTTCCTGAAGGAGATTACATATCTGAAGAACAGAAAGAAGATATAATCAATGGCAGACCTAATTTGATAACTGCTGAAGTGAATGCTATGGCAGCCAAATTAAATACTTTTGGTACGATTTCAGATGATGCCACTACTTATCATAATGATTATGGTATTCCTGCGGTATCTATGATATTGGAATCAGGAGGGCAGGACTTGGTTGCATTGGTTAATGGATATAACTGGTTTAATACATCTCAGAATTATAGTGACAGAGTATACGATAGTTCAAGCGATGAATTGATTTGGAAAACGTTCTATAATCACTTGAAAGCTGCAAACAATGTATTGAAATTGATAGCGGCAGATACGGAAGATTCTTCTTTGAAGGTTTATCGTGGGCAAGCTTTAGCTGCTCGTGCATACGACTATCTGAACTTGGTTCAAATCTATCAGTTTACTTATGCAGGTCATGAAAATAGCCTGGCAGTACCTATTGTTACAGAAACAATGACTGATGAAGATATGCAGAATAATCCGCGTGCAACTGTACAGCAGGTGTATGACCAGATTATGAGTGACCTGAATACGGCTGCTGATTTATTGACCGGGTATGATAATGGCTCAAACAAAGATCAGATTGATGAGGCAGTAGTTTACGGATTGCGTGCTCGTGCTAATCTGTTAATGCAAAAATGGGCGGATGCAGCTAAAGATGCAGAACGTGCCATTGCTGGCGGTACACCTCAGACTTTAGCCCAGGTATCTACTCCTACCTTTAATTCAGCATCGGCAAGTTCATGGTTATGGGGAGTGATGATTACGCCTGATAATGATGTTGTCCAGACAGGTATTATCAACTGGCCTTCGCACTTGTGCTCTTTTACCGGGAACGGTTATACTTCAGGAGTGCCTGATGGATATAGAAAGGTGAATTCTGCATTATATGATTTAATACCCGAAACAGATATTCGTAAACAATGGTTTTTGTCTCCGGATAATAAATCTTCATTGATTGATAATGAACAGATTGAGGGTACTTCCATCGTTGAATATTTTGGTTTGACTCCGTATGTAAATACAAAGTTCGGAGCTTATCAAAGTATATTTGGTAACACAACCAATGCGTCAGACTGGCCTTTGATGCGTGTTGAAGAAATGTATCTGATAAAGGCTGAGGCAGAAGCCATGGGTGGTAATCTGAGTGGCGGAAAGAGTACATTGGAAAATTTTGTACGGACATATCGGGATCCTTCCTTTACAAGTAAAGCTAATTCGCCACAGCAATTTCAAGATGAAGTCTGGCTGCAGCGTCGTATGGAACTTTGGGGAGAAGGTTTCTCACTGTTCGATATCCTGCGCTTGAAAAAGCCGGTGATTCGTAAGAATACGAATTATGACCCGTCTGTACAATATAATTCAGCAGCAGAAGCGCAAATCCTGATCTACCGGATTCCGCAATGTGAAATGGAAACCAATTCCGGAATCAGTGACACTGATAACAATCCGGCTGCTCCACAACCACAACTATAGGGAATAACTGTAATAAAAAAGAGGATGACGTTCAACGTTCATCCTCTTTTTTTGTTATATTTGTCGCGAACTTATTTAGATTGATAGATAAATGAAAGAATTTGTAATTTCTGAAGCACAGGTTGAAACTGCCATCTTAGTTGGTTTGATTACTCAGACACAAGATGAGCGTAAGACCAAGGAGTATTTGGATGAGTTGGAGTTCTTGGCCGAAACGGCCGGAGCAACAGTGGTGAAAAGGTTTACTCAGAAACTGCCTGCTGCCAATTCCGTGACCTATGTCGGTAAAGGAAAGCTGGAAGAAATCAAGGAATATATTCATCAGGAAGAGGAAAATGAGCGTGAAGTCGGAATGGTGATTTTTGATGATGAACTTTCTGCCAAGCAGATACGTAATATAGAAGCTGAACTGAAAGTGAAGATTTTGGACCGTACTTCGCTGATTCTGGATATTTTTTTGCCATGCGGGCTCAAACTGCAAATGCTAAAACACAAGTGGAGCTGGCCCAATATAAGTATATGCTGCCTCGTCTGCAACGTTTGTGGACTCACTTGGAGCGTCAGGGAGGTGGATCCGGTGCCGGTGGAGGTAAAGGCTCTGTGGGATTACGTGGGCCGGGTGAAACTCAGTTGGAAATGGACCGTCGTATCATTTTGAATCGTATGTCATTGTTGAAAGAACGGTTGGCTGAAATTGATAAACAGAAGTCCACTCAACGTAAAAAACCGTGGGCGTATGATACGTGTAGCTTTGGTAGGGTATACCAATGTGGGAAAATCTACTTTAATGAATTTGCTTTCAAAAAGCGAGGTCTTTGCTGAAAATAAACTTTTTGCAACATTGGACACCACAGTACGCAAAGTGATTATTGAGAATCTGCCATTTCTGCTTACAGATACCGTAGGATTTATCCGTAAATTACCAACGGATTTGGTTGATTCCTTTAAATCAACTTTGGACGAAGTACGTGAAGCGGATCTACTGATTCATGTGGTGGATATTTCTCATCCGGATTTTGAGGAACAAATTTCTGTGGTTGATAAAACGATTGCTGATTTGGAGGCAGGTGGAAAGCCTACCATGATTGTTTTTAACAAGGTAGATGCTTATACCTATGTAGAGAAAGCAGAGGATGATTTGACTCCTAAAACCAGGGAAAATATTACATTGGAAGAACTGATGAAGACATGGATGGCAAAATTGAATGATAATTGTATCTTCATTTCTGCTAGAGAGAAAATAAATATGGATGAATTGAAGACTATTATATATAATAAGGTGCGCGAGCTACACGTACAGAAGTATCCTTATAACGATTTTCTTTATCAAACCTATGATGAAGAATAAATACATATAGAAGATGAAAACTTATCGTTCACTTACACAAGAAGAAATACAACAATTAAAAGAGAGAGATCATGCACTGCGGTTGATTGGGATGAAATTGAAGTAGTAGAGAACTTTAAGACGGACTATATTTATCATACCCGTTTTTCCGGAAAGGTCAGATTGGGGGGCTTTGAAGATGAGTTTACGTTGGCAGGTGGCATGCGTAAACATTCCGGATTGTATCATGCGACCTTGCATAATGTAACGGTGGGCGATAATTGTTGTATTGAGAATATAAAGAACTATATAGCCAACTATATCATTGGGGATTATGCATTTATAGAGAATGTAGATATCATTCTGGTAGATGGCCGGAGCAAGTTTGGGAATGGCGTTGAAGTAGCTGTATTGAATGAAACGGGTGGACGTGAAGTGCCTATTCATGATCGTTTGTCAGCGCATCAGGCCTATATTCTGGCATTGTACCGTCATCGTCCTGAATTGATTTGCCGGATGAAAGCCATTATTGACCGGTATGCTGAAGAGAATGCTTCGGATACAGGTACTATTGGCCACCATGTTACCATTGTTGATGCGGGATATATAAAGAATGTACGAATAGGTGATTATTGTAAGATAGAAGGGGCGGGACGATTGAAAAACGGTAGCTTGAACAGTAATGAGCAAGCGCCTATTCATATCGGCTATGGAGTGGTATGCGATGATTTTATTATATCAAGCGGCTCCAATGTGGAAGATGGAACTATGTTGACCCGTTGCTTTATCAGCCAGGCATGTCATTTGGGACATAACTATTCTGCATCTGATTCTTTGTTTTTCAGTAATTGTCAAGAAGAGAACGGTGAGGCATGTGCCATTTTTGCCGGACCCTTTACGGTGACTCATCATAAGTCTACTTTGCTGATTGCCGGAATGTTCTCTTTTATGAATGCGGGTTCCGGCTCTAATCAAAGCAACCATATGTATAAGTTGGGCCCCATTCATCAGGGAGCTATGGAGCGTGGGGCGAAGACTACTTCCGATTCTTATATTTTATGGCCCGCACGTGTAGGTGCGTTTTCGTTGGTTATGGGGCGTCATGTGAATCATGCCGATACTTCTAATCTGCCTTTTTCTTATCTGATAGAAGACAAGAATACCACTTATCTGGTGCCAGGGGTGAATTTGCGGAGTGTAGGTACGATTCGGGATGCTCAAAAGTGGCCTAAACGTGACAAACGTAAAGATCCGAACCGTTTGGATCAGATTAATTATAACCTGTTGAGTCCCTATACTATTCAGAAAATGATGAAAGGGCGTAGTATTCTGAAAGAATTACGTAAAGTATCCGGAGAAACTTCAGAAACTTACTCTTACCAAAGTGCGAAAATAAAGAATTCTTCTTTGAACAATGGCATTCGTTTTTATGAAACGGCTATTCATAAATTTTTGGGTAATTCATTAATCAAGCGTTTGGAGGAGGTTCGTTTTAGCAGTGATGAGGAAATCCGTGCCCGGTTGATCCTGATACAGAGATAGGGACAGGAGAATGGGTGGATATTTCCGGATTGATCGCTCCTAAAAAGTGAAATAGAGAAGTTGATGGCAGATATAGAATCTGGAATCCTGACTAATGTGGATCAGATTCATGACCGTTTTGTTGAGATGCATCGTAATTATTATACATACGAGTGGACATGGGCGTATGGGAAGATGCTTGAGTTTTATAATCTGTGTTCCGATGAAATAACGGCAAAGGATGTTATTGCTATCGTGAAGAAGTGGCAGGAGGCTGTTGTCGGATTGGATAAAATGGTCTATGCCGATGCGAAAAAGGAATTTTCTTTGTCTGCTATGACGGGGTTCGGTGCAGATGGATCACGTGAAGAAATGGAGCAGGATTTTGAACAGGTGCGTGGGGTATTTGAAAGTAATCCGTTTGTGACAGCGGTATTGCAGCATATTGAAGCGAAAACAGCGTTGGGTAACGAGTTGATAGAACGGATTGCTTCTA
>VOFC01007020.1_pt1 | contig 36511 bp, 39 predicted proteins | sample 5384161 | NCBI WGS metagenome assembly VOFC01 (sample SAMN12384722, study PRJNA508395) | human gut metagenome | isolation source: healthy gut B | host: Homo sapiens | reverse complement strand
GGATTTTGGCTGTGGCAAATCCTATCTGACATTTGCCATTTATTATTATTTGAAAATTTTAAAAGGGTATGATATCGATGTGATCGGACTGGATCTGAAAAAAGATGTGATCCAGCACTGTAACCGTCTGCGGGATCAGTATGGCTATGAGAACCTGCACTTTCTGGAAGGCGATATTAAAAACTACTGCGAAAAGGAAGAAGTCGATATGGTCGTAACACTGCACGCATGTGATACGGCGACGGATTATGCGATCGCAAAGGCAATTTCCTGGAATGCGAGCGTGATCCTGACTGTTCCGTGCTGTCAGCATGAGCTGAACAGACAGATCAAATGTGATATGCTTTCTTCTGTGCTTTCCCTATGGGATCTTAAAGGATCGTATGGCTGCGATCCTGACAGATGCAGTCCGGGCACAGCTGATGGAATGCTATGGTTATGAAACACAGATCATGAAATTTATCGATATGGCACATACGCCGAAAAACCTGCTCCTGCGCGGCGTGAAAAAGAAGGGAATGCAAAAACGTCCTTCTGTAGAAAAGGTAAAGGAGCTGCTTGATGCACTTTCCTGTCATCAGACATTATATGACCTCTTAATGGGAGAGGAAGTCCAGAGGTAATAACGTGAAAAAATCAATTTTGAAGATAATATATACGGTCATCATGTTTCTGATCGCGATGCTGATGATCGATCATTTTATGAATAAAGGAAATACGGATATCACGGCAGAAATGCCAAAGGCAACGTATCCGCTCGTCTATGTGATGGAGGGCGATACGCGCATCAACTGTCTGCATGGCTATGATCGGGAAATGGATTGCAGCCAGCTGAACGATACGATATCGCCGCTGCAGAAGGATGATCGTAAGATCTCCCTGCAGATCGACCTGTATGCGGACAGCATTTCCGCACTAGCCTATGAGGTAAGATCGGCAGATGGACAGCGTCTTGTCGAGGATACGGAGGCAGGCAGTTTTACAGAGTCGGAAGACATGGCATATGTGGATCTTGTGCTGAAGGATCTTCTTGAGGAGAATACCGAATATTCTTTCTGCCTGAAGCTGACGGATACGGAAGGCAGGGACGATCTATTATTATACAAGGATCGTGCTGGCAGATGCAGCATACCATGTGAGTGATATGACGGCTTTTGCGCTGGATTTCCACAGCAGAAGCTTTGACAAGGATCGTGCACAGGAGCTGACAAAATATCTGGAGTCCAACGCGGACGGAGATAATACAACCTACAGTAAGGTGACGATCCATTCGAGCTTTGCGCAGATCACCTGGGGGGATCTGTCCGTCAAAGAAGAAACAGAGCCGGAGGTCTATGTCCGAAGGATCAATCCGTATGTGGCAAATGTCGAGCTGCGTTATGCGCTGTCTGTTGATATGGCGGATGGCTGTCGGTATTATAATGTGACGGAGTATTACTATATCCGATACACGGCGGAACGTATGTATCTGCTTGATTATGAAAGAGACATGGATTCTTATTTTGAACCGGAAGCAGCTTCCTATACAAATAATAAGTTGTCACTGGGTATCAGCGATGGCAATCTGGAGCTGGCGGAGAGCGAAGACGGTAATGTATTTGCGTTTGTGAAGGAAAACCGATTGTTCTCAATTAACCTGACAGACAGTAAGACTGCATTATTGTTTGGTTTTTACGATCAGAATAATGTGGACAGCAGGACACTGTATCAGGATGGCGGGATCAGGATCGCCAGCGTAGATGAGACAGGAAATGTGCGGTTTCTGGTATACGGCTATATGAACCGTGGCAATCACGAGGGCAGTGTCGGTGTCGGCTGTTATTACTACAACAGTATGCTGAATACGATCGAGGAAGAGGTATATATCCCTTATACAGGCTCTTCCCAGCGGCTGATGCAGGATATTTCACAGCTTGCCTATGTCAATAATAAAAACCAGTTGTTCCTGATCCTGGATCACGTGATCTATCAGATCGATCTGGTGGGAAAGAGCTATACCGCACTGCAGGAAAATGTGATACAGGGCAGCTACCGTGTATCAGAAAGTAACCGGATGATCGCATGGCTGACCGGGGATGTGGATAACAGTCAGGAGCTCATCCTTCTGAACCTGAATACAGGCAGGCAGACAAAGATCGAGGCGGGAAGCGGCAGATGTATCAGACCGCTTGGCTTTATGAACGAGGATCTGATCTACGGACTGGCATATCGGACAGATATTACAAAGGATACTATGGGAAATACGCTGTTTTTGATGTATGATGTGAAGATCCAGAATGAGAGCGGAGATATTTTAAAGGATTACAATAAGAACGGTATTTATGTGCTGGAAGCACAGATCAACGGAAACCAGATCGATCTGCACCGTGTGAGCGCGGATGGAAACGGTGGCTATACAGCGGTGGCGGATGACCAGATCATGAACGATCTGCCGGAGACAACGCAGAAAAATACGGTTGAGGTCGTTGCAACAAAGGATTATGAAAAGATTGCACAGCTAGCCATGAAGAGCAGTCTGAAATCGGATAAGATGAAATATCTGACGCCGAAACAGGTCATGTATGAGGGAGAGCGTTCTATTCATCTGCCGCAGAAAGAGGAAAAGCAGGAATGCTATTATGTATATGACGGCTACAGGCTTTCTGCGATCGTGCAGCAGCCAAGAGAAGCGGTGTCAAAGGCGGATGCCCTGTCCGGGAAAGTGATTGATGAAAACGGAAACTGCATCTGGGAGAAGAGCAACAGAAGTAACGTCAATCAGATCATGAAGATCACGGCGGATGCTGTTTCGGAGGAACGGAGCAGTGTTGCGGTCTGCATTGATACGATCCTGTCCTTTGAGGGTGTCAGCAGAAACAGCATGCAGCTTCTGCAGGCCGGAAAGTCGCTGTTTGATATCCTGCAGGAAAATCTGCCGGATGACAAGGTGCTCGATCTGACCGGATGCAGCATGGAAAGTGTGCTTTACTATGTCGGAAAGGACATTCCGGTCATGGCACTGTTAAATGATGGAAATGCAGTACTGATCGTGGGATACAATGAGCTCAATACGGTCATCTTCAATCCGATGAGCGGAACGATATCCAAGATGGGCATGAATGATTCGCGTGATTACTTTGAAGCGAACGGAAACTGCTTTATCACATACAGTAAATAGATCTGAAAGAAAAAGGCATCTGCGGGAAAATGTTGCGATCGTGTCCCACAGATGCAGCATCCGCCGTCGCCGGAGGCGATTCCGACCGGCGGATGTTTAATTTTGCACTCCGAAGAGTGTCGTTCTGTATTTGTTCAGTGCAAATAAAAGAATCATGCCCAAAACGCCGCAGGAAAGTACTTCTCCGATGCCGACTGTCAGCATCAGATAAGGAATGGTTCCGGGCGTACCATATACGTAAGAAAGTACGAATGGAACAATGATCGTATTTGCGATGATCGGGGAAACGGGAGCAAGCCATTTGTGCCTGCGCAGCAGATAGGTACCGACCGCACCGAGCAGAGTGGCAATACTGCCGAAGATGATGTCAAACAGCGCACATCCGGTAATGGTGTTGCTTAAAAGACAGCCGATAAACAGCCCCGGAATGGCAGCAGGCGTGAAATAAGGCAGAATCGTAAGTGCCTCGGACACGCGGACCTGAATGGCACCGCTGGCAAGACCGAATGCGTTGATGGCAAGTGTCAGGACGACATAAAGTGCCGCGATCATGGCGGCCTGTGTCAGAAAATTGATTTTTTTCATAAAGATATCTCCTTTAGTTTTGTTTTACGAGTGGAAGGTCTCGAACACTCGGTATTTTTCCCATAGACCTTGGTTTCTGGAATCGCAACGAGCGTATTCTAGCACGATTTTGCGGGGATTGCAAGAGGTACGTGATTGTAGTACGATAGTATATATAAGCAGGCGTGAGGACAATATGACAGATGAAGATATTTTTGTGCAGAAAAGGCTGCTGGATTTAAGCGAGCAGTCTTATCGGAATAACCATTATACATTTACCGGATTTCTGACGCTGGCAGAGCAGGATCTGTTTTATCAGCTTCTGGCGCAAAGACCGGGCATGGAATATACCATATCAGGCGGCAGTGAAGGCTGTGAGAGGTGTGTGATCCGTTTTGGCAGTGAGGAAAGTCTGGGCTATGAAGAACCGTTTCCGATCGTGTGTGTGGAGATCGCACCGGCACTGAAAAAATTTGCGGAAGATCTGGGACACAGGGATTTCCTTGGGGCACTGATGCACCTTGGGATTGACAGAAGTACACTTGGCGACATCCGGCTCGGCGACGGAAAAGCATATCTGTTCTGTCTGGCAAAGGTAAGCGGTTATATTGTGGAAAATCTGACAAAGATCAGACATACGGTTGTCAGATGCAGGATATTGGATGAAATACCGAAGCAAAGTAAGCCGCAGGTAACGGAAGAGACGCTTATCGTGAGTTCCCTCAGACTCGACGGGATCGTGGCGAAGCTGTACCATCTTTCCCGCAGCCAGAGTCTGCTGCTGTTCCGGGAGAAAAAGGTGTTCGTGGATGGCAGATGCATGGAAAACAACAGTGGGATCTGCAAAGAGGGAAGCATTGTTTCTGTTCGCGGATATGGCAGATTTGTGTATCAGGGACTTGCCCATGAAACGAAAAAGGGTAATTTAAGTATACAGATAGGCAGATACGGAGGAGTACATTGAATATCGTAACACTGGATCATATTACAAAATCATATACGGGAAGACTGCTGTTTTCGGATGCTTCCTTTTATCTGCAGGAAGGGGAAAAAGTCGGGATCATCGGTATTAACGGAACCGGGAAATCCACTCTTTTGCGGATCCTCGGCGGATTGGAAGAGCCGGATGCGGGCGAGGTGATCCTGGCAAAAAACAGGACAGTACAGCTTCTTTCCCAGCAGCCTGAATTTGAACCGCAGGATACGGTGCTGCAGGCGGCGCTGCGGTCGCATACTAGGCAGAGCACGCAGGAGCAGCAGGCGCTGGCCGCGCAGGCAAAAACCATGCTGACGGAGCTTTCTGTTACCGCATATGATACGCCGGTGGCAGAGCTTTCCGGCGGACAGAGGAAACGTGGGCACTTGTCAATGTGCTGCTGCATAAATCGGACATCCTGCTTCTGGATGAGCCGACCAACCATCTGGATGCGGAAATGGCACAGTGGCTGGAAAATTTCCTGAAAAGCTACAAAGGTACACTTGTAATGGTCACACATGACCGTTATTTCCTGGACAGCATTGCGAACAGGATTATAGAGATCGACAGAGGCGCATTGTATTCCTATGATACAAATTATGCGGGCTTTCTGGAGCGGAAGGCGCAGCGCGAGGAGATCGATCAGGCGGCGGACAGAAAACGCCGCAGTATTTTGCGTAACGAACTGGCGTGGGTCGCGCGGGGGCAAGGGCGCGGAGCACGAAGCAGAAGGCGAGGCTGGAGCGTTTCGAGGATCTGAAGGTCAGCAAGCTGAAGGAAGAGACCGGAACTGTAGAGATGAGCAGTGTCAGCACCCGTATGGGCAAAACGACGGTAGAGCTTCAGAATTTATCAAAGGCGTATGGAGAGCATGTCCTTCTGCGTGATTTTACTTATCTGTTTCTGCGCGGCGACCGCGTCGGCTTTGTCGGGAAAAATGGTTGCGGTAAGACAACCCTCATGAAAATGATCGCGACAGCAGCAGGGCAGCTGACCGGAAATGCTGCAGTATATCCTGACAGTGGCAGCATTGAGATCGGACAGACGATCAAGATCGGTTACTATGCGCAGGAAATCAGTCAGGAAAAAGAAAAAGGGCTGGCATATATGGATCCGGAAAAGCGTGTCATTGATTATGTCAGGGATACGGCGGAATTTATCAAAACAAAGGATGGAGAAGTGTCGGCGGCGAAAATGTGTGAACGGTTCCTGTTTGACGCAGAGCTGCAGTACAGCAGGATCGGAAAGCTTTCCGGTGGACAGAAGCGGCGGCTGAATCTGCTGCGCGTGCTGATGGAAGCCCCGAATGTTCTTTTGCTGGATGAGCCGACCAATGATCTGGATATCCGTACACTGACGATCTTAGAGGATTATCTGGACAGCTTTGACGGGATCGTAGCGGTTGTTTCCCATGACCGTTATTTTCTGGATCGTACCGTGCGGCGCATCTTTGCTTTTGAGGAGGCAGGCAGGGTTACGCAGTATGAGGGTGGTTATACGGATTATCAGCTCCGCATGGAGGAACGGAAAACAGAGCAGGGAAAGACGCAGCGTCAGCGGCCGGAGAAGGAAGAAAAAGAGAATAAAGGGCAGGAGGCGCGCCAGCACCGGAAGAAGCTTTCTTATAAAGAACAGAGGGAATATGAGACGATCGAGGATTCGATCGCAGAGCTGGAAGAAGAAATTGCTGCGCTGGAAGATGAATATACAAAGGCTGCCAGAGATTTTATCCGTCTGGCAGAGCTGGACAGGCAGCTGACCGAAAAACGACAGCTGCTTACCGAAAAAATGGACAGATGGATGTATTTAGAAGAACTTGTTCTGGAGATTGAGCAGGAGAACAAAAGGTAAATAGGGGGGGATACATATGGATAATACGAAAAAAACAAGTCTGAAGCACACGTTACTGAAATTTTCGCTTGTACCGGTACTTGTTCTGGGACTGGTGCTGACATTCATCTCAACAAGGACGCTTGTGCAGGTGACAACGGAGCAGGTGAGCCAGTCATTAAAGGTCGCAGCACGTTCGGTCTACAATACGTATTCCCTGATCGCACCGGGCGATATGTATGAGAAAGATGGAATGATATATAAAGGAGATGTTGTGCTCACCGGTGACTATTCCATCGTGGATTCCCTGAAGGAATCATATGGAATGGATATCACGCTCTTTTTACGGTGATAAGCGTATCCTGACAACGCTCACGGATGAAAAGGGAAAACGGATGAGCGGAACGAGTGCGGACGGGCAGGTCAGCCACTGGGTGCTGGAAAACGGCAAGGACTATTTCTCTGAGAAGATCAAGATCGGCGGAAAATCCTATTTTGGATATTATGTACCGATCTATAATAAAGACGGATCAGTTGTGGGAATGGCGTTTGCGAGTAAAACACGTGCAAGTGTTATGGCATTCGTCAGAAATAATGTGATCAATTCTGTGGCAATCTGTGTGCTTGTGACGATCGCGGCACTTTTGTGCTGTATTGCTGCCAGCCAGAAGCTGGTAGAGGCACTGAAATCGATCATGGACTACCTTGGGCATCTGGCAAACAGTGATTTCTCCACTAAAATGCCGATTTCCGTTCTGCGTCGGAAGGATGAGATCGGTGCTATGGGAAGTTATGCAGCAACCGTCAGTTGTTCTTTGAAGGATATGATCACGACGGATCCGCTGACGGGACTTTTGAACAGGCGTGCCTGCAGAAGTAATCTGCAGAAGATGATCGAGCAGTGCAGGGAAAACAGACAGCAGCCTCTGTCCGTTACGATCGGTGATATCGACTTTTTCAAGCGGATCAATGATACCTATGGACATGAATGTGGTGATATGGTACTGAAAAGCATATCCAATATCTTTAAGAAAAACATGGAAGAAAAAGGACTGGTATCGCGATGGGGCGGCGAGGAATTTCTGCTTGTATTTGAACTGCCGCTCGCACAGGCGCAAGAAAAACTGGAACAGATCGCAGATGAAATAAGGGAAACGGCATTTGCCTATGAAGGAGAGACATTTTCCGTATCCCTGACATTTGGCCTGACGGATGTTACAGGAGAGCAGTCACTGGATGAGATCGTGAAAGAAGCCGATGATCTTCTGTACCGCGGAAAGGCGGAAGGAAGAAACCGGATCGTGACATCCGGGGATAGGAAAAAGAATGACGAAAAATACCAAAATGTCCTTTGCTTTTCAGGGTAAATATGTTACAATAAAACATAATATACGGGGATTCCATATACAATTTGACGAAAGTGGTTTATAAGGAGTGTTATCGATGGGAAACAAGGCAGAAGTTAAGCAGAAAGCAAAGAAGAGATTTTTTACGTTAAAGGTGAAAATGCTGATCGTGGCGATCGTACCGGTTGTTGTGGCAATGGCAGCTGCAATGATAGTCGGGGCACTTTCTCTGAAGGGAAAGATTGCAGATCAGGAAATACAGACACTGGTAAAGTATTTTGCCATGCTGACGATCATACTCATCGTGCTTGTTACGATTTCAATCCGTCTGACGTTATGGGGCTTTGTCAATTCCCTGAACCGTACGATCAAGGTGCTGGATTCCGCAGCGGAAGGCAATCTGACCGTTACGGCGCAGCCAAAGGATACAGCCCGCAAGGATGAGACAGGAACACTGGCACGCCATACCAATGCGGTGATCAAATCACTGGCAAAGGTGATCGCAAAGGTCGGTAGTACTTCCGATGTGATCGTGGCAGCTTCCGAAAAGCTGGATAAGATGACAGACCAGACAAGGAATGCATCCGATGATGTGGCAAGATCTATGTCAGATATGGCAAACGGTGCAACAGCACAGGCAACAGAGACCCAGTCCGTATCCGAAGCAGTTATGCAGATCGGAGAGGGCATTGAACAGACAAATGCAGCAGTACAGAATCTGATGAACAATGCAGACACGATGAAGAAAGCCGGTCAGGCAGGTGCTGAGAGCGTACAGGATCTGGGGAACATTTCCGAAAAAGTAAAAGCACAGATCGCAGTGATCTACCAGCAGACAAATACAACCAATGAATCCGCACAGGAAATCCATAAGGCAACAGAACTGATCGCTTCTATCGCCAACGAAACAAACCTTCTTGCACTGAATGCTTCCATCGAAGCGGCAAGAGCCGGTGAAAGCGGACGCGGATTTGCCGTTGTTGCAGAACAGATCAAGAAGCTGGCAGAACAGTCCAATGAATCTGCTAAGACAATTGAGGGTATCATCAAGAATCTGTTAGAGGAATCCGAGCAGGCAGTAAAGACGATGAACACAGTAGATGCGATCATCGGACTGCAGGCAGATAAGGTGGAAACAACCAAACGCGTATTTGATAAAGTAAGCGGTGGCTTACAGGTAACGATCGATGGCATCGAAAGTATTGCTTCCAATACGGAAAAGCTGGCGCATGCAAGAGGTCAGGTTATGAGTTCTGTAGAAAGCCTTTCCGCTATTGCAGAAGAGAATGCAGCAGCAACACAGGAAACAGCAGCTTCTGCAGAAGAGCTTGCAGCAACGATCAGTGAGATCAAGGATGCAACAGGCAGACTTTACAAGGTATCAGATGAGCTGACAGGCGAGCTGAACATGTTCCAGATCTACGAATAAAATACATAGTATGACGAATAAGAGCGACCTACAGGAGCCGGAATGCATTTCATTCCGGCTCCTTCTTTGTAGCGAGGAAAGAAACCAAGCGACAGCGAAGCTGGCAGGATTTTCGAGTCTGAAACGACCGCTAATCAGAGCGAGATTCGCAGAGCGTATCTCGTCTCTGTAATAGGAAACTTCGTTCCTATTACAGAAAAAAGAGCTGCGAGGATGTGCCAAGGCACATTCTATGTTCCTGAAAAGTTTCCTACAGGTAATCCAATAAATCATTTGACACAAAGGTTAGAATAAACTAACATATATTTGACATGACTATTTGAATAGGTAGAGGGAGGAAGCAATATGTACATAGAGGTGAAAGACGCCGTTAAAAAGTACGGAACAGGAGAAAGTGAGCTGTATGCTTTAAATCATGTTTCGCTGACGCTGGAAAAGGGGGAGATCTGCGTGATATTGGGGCCGTCCGGTTCTGGTAAGAGTACGCTTTTGAACATGCTGGGCGGAATGGATCATCTGGATGCAGGAAGCATTACGATAGACGGACAGGAAATTACAAAGCTCTCCAGAAAGGCACTGGGAGAATACCGCAGAAAGAAGATCGGTGTCGTATTCCAGTCATATAATCTGATCCCGGAGCTGACAGTCCGGGAAAATATCCGTGTAGTAGAGGATATCTCTCAAAATCCGCTGTCGCTTTCCGAACTGCTGGAAAAGCTGGGGCTGACAGATCATGCCACACATTTTCCGTCTGAGCTTTCGGGCGGACAGCAGCAGAGATGTGCAATCGGAAGAGCACTGATCAAAAATCCGGTGCTGCTTCTCTGTGATGAACCGACGGGAGCACTCGATTCTGTTTCTTCCAGGGAGGTATTACGCATGCTGGCGGAGGTGAATGAAGCATATCATACAACGATCGTTATGATCACACATAATGAGGGAATTGCGCAGATGGCAGATCGTGTTGTCCGGATCCATGACGGGCAGATCATCAGTAATCTGAAACAGCAAAAGAAAAAGGTAGAGGAGCTGGAAATCTGATGACATTACAAAGAAGAGTACGAAGAAGTATCGGGAAAAATATTTCCTTTTATCTGACAGGCACTGTTTTAACGGCAATTACCATCATGCTTCTGGTAGGAGCTTTTGCGGTCAGCAATACATTATATGACAGATTTGAGCGATTTTTTGCGCAGAACCGGATCGAGGACGGTGAATTCAAAACGGAGTCACCGCTGACAGATGCGGATATCCGGGCACTGGAGGGACAGTACGAGGTTGTGCTGGAACAACAGCACTACACGGATCTGACGTATCAGGATACAAAGCTGCGTATTTTTACACAGATGGAAAAGCTGGATCTTGCTTCTGTATTGGAAGGAGAGGATCTGCAATCCGATACGGATATCATGGTTACCTACCGCTATGCAAAAGCAAACGGGATTGCAGTCGGGGATGAGATTACGATCTTGGGTCAGAAATTTCATGTATCCGGTCTTTGTAATAAATCGGACTATGCGATCATGCTCTACGACCTGACAGAGTCTATGCCGGATCGGGATGGTTTCGGCATTGGGATCATCACAAAGCAGGCAATGGAAAAGCTGGTGGATCCGATCACATACTATGCAGTGCGTTATGAGGATAAGGCAAAGGAACAGGATTTCCGCAAGGCAGTTTACGATACGTATAAAACAACGGAATACATCGAAAAAGAAAGTAATACAAGGATCAGCCTGATCTTTCACGAAGCGGATGATCTGACGGCGGAATTTTCCCTGTACAGTCCGATCATTATGCTGCTCGTTGTTGTGATCATTGCCATGGTCTTATCGAGAATGGTCAAAAGAGAGGGAAAGATCATTGCGGTACTGATGACACTTGGGTATCGCAAACAGGAACTCATCCGCCATTATATGTTGTTTGGTATGATCCCTGCGATCGGTGGAGATATTTTGGGCATTCTTTGCAGCATTCCGTTTTCCAAAGCATTTTGCGGCTTTTATTTCGGGGATGGTGAGTATCTTGATTATACGGTAAAAATGCCTTGGCTTACGCTGCTTGTTGCGGTGCTGATTCCAGTTGTTGTTTATGGGCTGGTGTCTTATCTGGTGCTGTCAGCCTGCCTGAAAAGTGATATTGTTCCGCTTCTGCGTGAGCAGAAGAAGGAGAAAACAGCCTGCATATGCAGAAACAGTAATCGCAGCACCGGCTGGATCTATACAGTGCGTTCCATCTGGCTGAACAAGGCAAGAAGTCTGACAATGGTCATCGGTATTGCCGTTGCAACACTTGTCGTAGTGCTGGGCGGTTCGTTTCAGGATTCTTATGATAATCTGATCGAAGTAAAAATGCCGGATGCGATGATGGGCGGTCAGTATGAATATGGATTTAAGAGCTTCCAGACGGAAAATCCGTATGGCGGATCGGCTGTTTTTGATATCAGCTTCGGTGCGAAGGTGGATGACTCCCGGTTTAATATGATCGGCTATGAGGAGGAAAATGACGTCCTTTCCGCAAAACTTTGTTCCGGTAAGCCGATCGAATACGGAAAGTATTATATAACGAATGCGGCAGCAAAGCGTTATCACATATCGCCGGGAGACAGCTTTACCTTTTACGATACGGTCACATTGCAGGAAACGACGATTGAAATAACGGATATTCTGGATAATGATGTGATGGCACTTGTCCTGACCTCCAAGGAAAATGTGGCAAAGCTGCTGGACAGACCGGTTGAGCAGTACAATGTCATCATCAGCAGAGAAAAACTGGACATTCCGGGTGAAATGCTCAGTAAATCCGCTTCCGTGGCGGATTATATTGAGCAGGCAAAAAATCTGGCAAGTACAGCAGGGATCGTGCTGAAGCTTTTTAAAGGTGCTTGGCGCACTGATCTGTATTCTGGTGACAAGCATGCTGGCCGGTATGATACTGGAGGAAAACAAAAGAAATGTTTCAATGCTTGCCATCTTAGGTTATACGGACAGAGAGATCAGGACATTTATTTTCCGCGCCAACTATATTCTGGTGCCACTTGGATTTCTTCTGGGCGTTCCGCTTGGGTATGCGACGGCTTACTCGATGATCCTGTCAGCCATGCAGTCATCGGGAAGACTGATGAGCCTGCCTGTGAAGGCTTCTACGATCGGGATCAGTTTTGGCTATGTGCTGCTTTCCTATCTGCTGACAATGTTGCTTCTTTCCAGAAAGAAAGCACTGTTAAAGCTCTTGTGGCAGAAGGATGAATAAAGCAGCTCTATAAGGGAGAAAAAGATATGAAGATCATTGATGAATTACACAGCAAAGGCTTTGACCGGGCGAGTGCCCCGTCCATGACAATCCTGTCGAGAAATGAAGATAACGGAGAAAAAAGCGCTATGGTGTTCCATCCGATCATGCCTGGCGTGTACTTTGTATACAACAATTTTCATTCGCAGGAAGCGGTAGAGGCCGATTATAACGAAGATAGCAAAAATATGATAGAGATCAATCACTGCAGAAGGGGACGCTTCGGCTGTAAGGTAAATGGAAGGCAGGTGTACCTTGGCGAGGGAGAAATGGAGGCAAATCTGGTTGGCGTCAAACGGGAAAATCCGGAATTTCCACTGGGCTTTTATGCGGGAGTGGAAATTCTGATTGATCCGGAGCCGGCAAAGACATATTTAAAGGATGTGTTCCCGGAGGCGGTCGAGCAGATTGATTTTCTCGGATGGCAGATCCGCAGGGAAAAAATGGAGCCATGCTTATCCGCTCTCTGCCAGAGATCAACCATATCCTGAATGAAATGTATCAGGTAGATCCGAAGGTAGAGACATACTATCTGAAATTAAAGATACTGGAACTGCTGATTTTGATCCGTATGGTAACACCGGAGGAGGAAAAGACGCAGAAACGCTATTACAGGCAGCAGGATTATGATAAGGTGCGTGCGATCCACAAAGAGGTTGTTTCTCATCCGGACCGCCGCTTTTCTGTTCCGCAGCTTGTGCAAAAGTATGGGATAGGACAGACGACGTTTCAGAGCTGTTTCAGTGAAATATACGGAAAACCTTATTATACATTTGTCAAGCATTATAAGATGCACAAGGCGATCCATTACATAGAAGAAACGGAGTACAGCATGGCAGAGATCGCAGGCATGCTCGGTTACGACAATCCAAGCAAGTTTGCCGCGGCTTTCCGTTCGGTTGTGGGCTGCAGTCCGCGGGAATATAAAAAATCCAGTGAACGAATGGAGCATTTGTCTCTGCTTGGAGTAGAAATAGAAGAATAAAGCCTTTATGATGGAGCGAGAAAGGAACCATAAGGAGGAGAGAGGTTATGGAGAAAAAGAAAGAAGAGAGCGCGCTCAGTGTCCTGATGCGATATGCAGGCGGACATAAGTATTGCACTTATTTTTCCTGGGTATTTTCCGGGCTCAGTGCAATAGCAGCACTTCTGACTTATGTGTTTTTGTTTTGCATCATCAAAGAAGTGATCGAAGCTGCGCCTGATTTTAAAGAAGCAACCCATATTGCAAGTAACGGATGGTTTGCGGTGCTTGCTGCAGCAGTTTCCATGCTGCTTTATTTTGCAGCACTGATGTGTTCCCATGCAAGTGCGTTCCGCGTGGCAACGAATATCAGAAAGGAGCTGCTTGCCCATATTGCAAAGCTGCCGATCGGATTTGCCGATGAACTCGGATCAGGCAGGATCCGCAGGATCATCAATGATTCCGCAGCAACAACAGAGGTATATCTGGCACATCAGCTTCCGGATCTTGTTGGAGCTTATATCACACCGGTGGCGATGATTCTTTTATTGTTTGTATTTAACTGGCGGTTCGGACTGGTTTGTCTGATCCCGGTTGTACTGAGTCTGGCAGGTATGACAAAAATGACCGGCAAACAGATGCAGGAGGATATGAAGCATTATCAGACTGCATTGGAAAATATGAATAATGAAGCAGTGGAATATGTCAGAGGCATCAACGTCGTAAAGACATTCTCCCAGACAGTACATAGCTTTTCCAGATTCAAAGCATCGATTGACAGCTATTATAAATTCTGTATCAATTACACAAAAGAAATGCGTATGCCAATGGTCTGCTATCAGATGATCGTAAACAGTACATTTGCATTTTTGATCGCAATGACATTGATTCTGTATCACGGCGATCATGTGGCATTTAACATTTTACTGAACTTCGTATTTTATGTGATCTTTACACCGGTCATTGCCACAACACTGACCAAGATTATGTTCATGGGAGAGGAATCCATGAAGGTAGAAGATGCGATCGCCCGATTCAACGAGATCATGGCGATCGAGCCGCTTCCTGAACCGGTGCAGACAAAGCATCCGCAGGAATATGCGATCAGCTTTGAGGATGTCAGCTTCCACTATCGGAAAGAGTTACCGGATGCTGTCTCTCACATCAGCCTGCAGATCCCGGCGGGAAAGGTAACAGCCTTTGTCGGTCCTTCCGGCAGTGGAAAAAGTACAGCCGCAGGTCTGATCGCCAGGTTTTATGATGCGACAAGCGGCGGGTACGGATCGGTAATGTTGATATCCGGGATATCGCGCAGGAGGAAAGAGTTAATACAATTTCCTATGTATTCCAGAACAGCAGACTGTTAGCCGGTACGATCGCAGATAATGTACGCATGGGCAAAAAGAATGCGACAGACGAAGAAGTGCTTGCTGCGCTTCACAAAGCACAGTGTGACGATATTCTGGCAAAACTGCCGCAGGGAATCGAAACGGTGATCGGAACAGATGGTATTTACTTATCCGGCGGTGAGCAGCAGAGAGTGGCGATCGCAAGGATCATCCTGCAGGATGCACCGGTCATCATCTTGGATGAAGCAACTGCATATGCAGATCCCGAGAATGAAGTGCTTGTCCAAAAAGCTTTTGAAGAAATGGCAGTCGGCAAGACTGTTATCATGATCGCCCACAGACTGACCACAGTCAAAAACGCTGATATAATCTATGTATTTGAAAACGGAAAGATAAAAGAGGCAGGAAAGCATGAAACACTTCTGGAAGCCCACGGTCTTTACGAGAAGATGTGGAACGACTATCAGACTTCAATCCGGTGGAAGGTAGGTGGCAGAAAATGATAGAAAAACTAATGAAAAATTATGCCGTATCCAAGCAGGGTGCAAAGGATATGATAAAATCCGTGTGCATCTGTATTCTGGTCAATATTGCACTCATGCTTCCAACCGGTCTGTTATATGTTCTGGCAGAGGACATTTTAAATGAGGCACCGTTTTCCCATGCCCGGGTGCTGATCATCGGCAGTATCCTGACGATCGCACTGCTCGGCGTTTTATATTACCTGCAGTATAATGCAACCTTCTTTGCCATGTACAAGGAATCCGGTAATAAACGTATCTCTCTGGCAGAGAAGCTCAGAAGAATGCCATTATCCTTCTTTGACCAGAAGGACAGCGCAGATCTGACAACCGTTATCTTAGGGGATGTGGCAGCCTTAGAGCATGCGTACTCACATCAGTTTTCACAGTTTTACGGCGCTGTATTTTCCACGGTCATTATTGCGGTCGGTCTGCTGTTCTTCCAGTGGAAGCTGGCACTGGCAGCACTCTGGATGTTACCGTTTGCGATCTGGATCGTGTTCGGTTCCAAGAATATCCAGGTCAGAAGCGGTAAAAAACTGACAGAGAAAAAGCTGACAGTGGCAGACGGTATTCAGGAATTTATCGAGTGTTCCAAGGATTTAAAGAGCACAAACTCCCAGAAGGGATATCTGCAGGGCTTATTTGAAAAGATCGATCTGACAGAAAAGGCAACGATGAAGCATGAGCTTTTGTCCGGTATAATTGTCAATTCCGGTCAGCTTCTGCTGAAATTCGGTATTGCCTGCGTGGCACTTGTTGGCGGTTCTCTTTTGACAAAAGGCGAGATCGATGTGATCACCTTCTTTGCATTTTTGATCATCGTATCCCGTATTTATGAGCCGCTGAACGGTTCACTGATGAACCTTGCAGCGTTAAATGCACTGACCGTCAATGTGGAACGTATGAATGAGATTTCGGAAGGCTATGAAATGACAGGCCGCAGGGAACTGACCAATCAGGGCTGCGATATTACATTTGACCATGTCAGCTTTGCTTATGAAACAGGAGAGCAGGTGCTTTCCAATGTATCCTTTACCGCAAAACAGGGTGAGGTAACAGCACTTGTCGGTCCATCCGGCTGTGGTAAGACAACCGTATCAAGACTGGCTGCGCGTTTCTGGGATCCGACCGGCGGACGTATCACGGTCGGCGGTATGAATGTGAAAGAGACAGATCCGGAAGCTTTGTTATCCTTATATTCCATCGTCTTTCAGGATGTAACATTGTTTGATAATACGATCATGGAAAATATCCGTGTCGGTAAGAAGGATGCAACAGATGCGGAGGTCATGGAAGCGGCAAAACGTGTACCGCCAATATCTGAGCGGCGACGACGAAGGGCTCAATGCCCTGATGAAAAAATACGGCGACCCCCTGACCCTGTATATCGACGGCTATCTGCACGACGTTCACGAGTCCGAAGAGCTGATGCTGGACGTTTTCGCCTATCTGTTCACGAAAAAGCCCCGCATCCGGGACGGCGGCCTCAAGGCGTATCTCTATAAGGCGGCGCGGCACATGGCGCTGCGCCACAAGAGCAAACGAAAGCCACTGTTTAGCCTTGATGCGCTGACCAACGAGCCGGACGGACGGCTGCTGACGGAGGAGATCATCCGGACGGAGGAGCGAAACCGCATTCTGCATTTCTGCATGAGCGAAATGAACCCGGACTATCGGGAAGTCCTGTATCTCACCTATTTTGAGGATATGAGCTACGCACAGGCGGCGGAGGTCACGGGAAAAACGGTAAAACAGATCACCAACATGGTGTATCGCGGAAAAGAGAGCCTACGAAGGCTCTTAGAACGGGAGGGAATCACAAATGCGGAGTCATGAGGAACGGGTCACGGAGACCAAGCGGCGCATTGCTAAAATTGAACAGGAGAAACGGCTGCGGCGCAATACGATCACCATGGCTTCCGCTGTGGCGGCGTGCCTTGTGCTGCTCATAGGCGCGTCCCTCGCCATGCCCGGCATTGCCGCAAGCATCCAGACAGGCGATTATTGCGGCTTTGAAACTGCGGCAAGCATCTTTCACAGCGGCGTAGCTTTGGGATATATTGTCATCGGGCTTCTGGCGTTTTTACTGGGCGTGTGCGTGACCGTTTTGTGCTTCCGGCTGCGGCAGATGAACCGTGAGGACGGGCAGGACAAAGAAAGCGAGGGAATTCATGGAGCTGATTGAGAACCTGCTGCAATTACTGACCACATTCGTCGGTGCGCTACTTTCGGGTATCTCTTGCCGAAAAAGTGGGCGGCAGGCGTACTTCCTGCTGCTGTGCTTCTACGGCTGCTTTGCCCTCGGTGCGCTCTACTGGACGCTGTATCTGCTGCTGTTCGATACCACGCCGCGGGTCTTTTATGTGTCGGAGTTCGGCTGGGTGGCCAGCGTAATTTTCCTACGCATTTTGCAGGCCACGCTGACCGGAACAAATGAGCGCAGTTTCCACTGCCGCAGGGCATGGCTTGCGCCTGTGTTCGGCGTGCCGCTGCTGGCGTTCTACTGCACTTTCGGGGACATTTTCTCCAACCTGATCTGGTGCGGCATGATGATATGGCTCTCCTTCTGCGCCATTCGAGGGCTTGCCTATGCGAAAACGCAGACGGGCACAGCGCGGAATATGCGGTGGTTTCACATCGGCGTGCTGTGCTTTGTGTACGCAGAATACCTGCTGTGGACGGCGGGCTGCTTCTGGCCGGATACCTCTCCGGCAAGTCCAACCTTCTGGTGCGATATGCTGCTGACGCTTGCGATTCTGGGGCTGCTGCCTGCCACGAGAGAGGCGGTGGAAGCATGACCTACATCGAAAACATCTTCATCTGCATGGTATCTCCCCTGCTGGTGGCCGCTCTGTGCATGGGCAGGCGGCAGCTCCGCTTCTTCCTGTTCTGCATTGCCGGAATGGGGGTGTGCCTGCTCTCGGCCTATATCAACACCTTCCTCGCGGCGGTATGCCGGGCGGACGCCCTTGCCGCCACGGCGGAGATCGCGCCGGTGGTGGAGGAAATGATGAAGCTGCTGCCGCTGGTGTTCTATCTTCTGGTATTCGAGCCGGAGGGGGATAAGATCAAGGCCGCGGCAATAACAGTCGCCCTCGCCTTTGCTACCTTTGAAAACGTGTGCTATCTCATCCAGAACGGCGCGGACCGCTTTTCCTTTATCTTCTTCCGGGGCTTCGGCACGGGAGCCATGCACGTGCTGTGCGGCCTGATCGTGGGCGGTGGCCTGGCGTATGCGTGGCAGCGGACGTGGCTGAAGATCGCCGGCACCTGCGGCCTCTTGGGCGCGGCCATCACCCTCCACGCCATCTACAATCTGCTGATTGCCTACGGCGGCGCGGCGCAGTATGTGGCCTACGCCCTGCCGGTGCTGCTGGTGGCAGCGGAAAAGCTGTCCGCTTTCCGCTTATCGCAGAGGAAATAACCGAATATTCACTCCCTGAGAGCTGCTTTTTAGCGGCTCTCAAATTTTTTTGAAAAATTTTGCGTTTTGGGTGAGAGTTTTTTCGATTTTTTGTACCTATATAAGTAAAGGTTTTTTAGGCCACAGTTTCAGACAAACCGGAAAGGGGGTTCAAACAATATGTACGATACCGCAAGACGGGTCGCACTCGTCAAGCAGCGGGTACGGGAAAACACCCGCCGGAGGCAGCGGCGCGAGGCAATAAGCCTCTCCGCTTTCTGCCTGATGTTATTCACGGCACTTGCCGGGGCGGCGGACGCACTTATAGTGCGGGGACAGACCGCCGCGTGGGGCGCGTTCGGCGCGATGCTGCTGCGGGAGGACGCGGGCGGCTATGTGCTGGTGGCCGTCGTCTCCTTTGCCGCAGCGGCAGCGATCACCGCGCTGTGCTTCCGGCTCAGAATCAGGGAAAAACAGAAAAAAGGCGGGACGGCAAGCCAGACCCGCAAGAACAGGAGGAGAAAAGCCAATGAAGAAACGAATACTTAGCATCCTGCTTCTATGCTGCATGGTGCTGACGCTGCTGCCGGTGACGGCCTTTGAGCTTCGTGATTCAGCACAAACGTGACGGTGACCTTTGATTCCGCTGGCGGCAGCGAGGTAGCGCCCCAGAGTGTTCCGCAGGGGCAGCCAGCGCAAAGGCCCGCTGACCCTATCAAGGAAGGTTATACTTTTATCGGCTGGTATGACAAAGCCGATTTGGAGTACAAATACTACAATATGCCGGAGTGGAATTTCAGATATTCTGTGACTAAGGATATGGAGCTGGTGGCGCAGTGGATGGAGCCAATGCCGATTTCCACTGAACCGATCACCTATCTGGACAAAGACGGCAAGGTGCAGGTCTGCAACGAATACACCGTGCTGACGAGCAATACCGCAGGCAGCATTCTTGACCTTGACGACAAGTGGTACGATCTGCCCGCCGGCTGGTATGTGGTGAAGGGCGATGTGACCATCACGCCCCGCCTGGACACCCACGGTGCGGTCAATCTGATATTAACGGACGGCAGCCACCTCACGGCGCAGTGGGGCATCAATGTGAAGGAGGGTGATACCTTCACCGTCTACGCCCAAAGCACCGGCGAGGACACCATGGGCAGGCTGACGGCGTGTCTCCCGCAGGATTTTAACAGCGACGGAAGTGTCGACTACTATGTATGGCCGGATAGTGGGCTGTCCGGCATCGGCAGCAGTGAGCGCTGGAGAAAGCACAAAAGTGGTATCAATGAAAATGAGGGCACGATCATCATCAACGGTGGTAATATCCATGCCAAGGGGCAGGATAGTGCCTCCGCCATCGGCGAATGCGGTTACGATACCGTTACCCAGTCACCGTCTTCCGAAGGCAGGCAATGCGGCAGCATTACCATCAATGGAGGCATTGTCCGCACCGAAGCGTTAGCAAGAGAAACTACTGGCACCAGTATTGGAATCGGGTCCTGCCGATCCGGTTATGGCGGCAGTGTTACCATCAATGGCGGCACGGTCATGGCTAATGCTTTCAATGATGCGATTTGTACGGGGCGCGGCGGCAGCATCACCATCAACGGCGGCGATATAACGGCACGAGGAGGCCTTGGCCGATATGGCAGGGGAAATGGGATTGGACCTTCCTGGATTACCTATGCCGACATCACCATCAACGGCGGTAACATAGATGCGTCCGCCAACGGAGCCGGCGCAGCCATCGGCGGTGTTCTTTCAACAACGGTAAAAATCACCGGCGGCACCATAAAAGCTGTCGGGGATTATGCGACTGTCGCCATTGGCAGCAATGAAGGAAGAGGAGGCAGCGTCAGCATCACCGACGGCAAGGTCACCGCAATCGGAAAAGGCGATGCGGCTGGCATCGGCGGCAGCGCCGATGTCAGTATCACCGGCGGCGAGATCGATGTTTCCGTCGAAGGATCTGGCGTAGCCATCGGCGGCAATGCTGGCGGAAGCATCAACATTCAGGGCAATGCAATCAAATCCATTTCCAGTAGGAGCGGCGCCTGCATTGGCGGCAGCGCTAAAAATATCACCATTCTTGATGCCGAGCTGCCGTTCCTTGGCGGTGAGGGCATTCTGATTGGCAATAGGGTCAGCGATGACAGGGGCGGAATATCACCATCCGAAACTGCCGCATCCTATCAACAGACGTTGTGGCAGTTGAAGGAATACAGTTAGGCAATAACGGAAATATACAGATCGAAAACAGCGAGATCGTACTGACCGGAATAAAGGGCATCCGCACCGGCGATAGCGGGAGCATCGCCATCCGGGATTCCCAGCTCGTCACAACGGCATTTATATGGTCGAAGGAGGAATGACCCAGCGGAAGCTGAAACGGCTGGAGATCACGAACAGCACCGTGGTAACGAACGATGCCCTCGGCTCCACAGGCAATTCACTTCTGTCGGCGAGATCGTGATACACGGCAGCAGCATCCGTCAGAGCAGCGAGGATCGTGGAAATGGCTTCGGCATTGGCTGCGGAGAGTATGGCACCTTTGACCGTATTGACATTCAGGACAGTCAGATTGATATTCCGGGTGTCAAGGGTGGCGTAGCCATCGGCGGCGGTAAGTATACGACAGATCCCGGCAATAGCGTCATTCGCATTGCGAACAGCCGGGTGTTTGCCCGCACCCGTGACAGATGGAGTACCGCCATCGGTCGCGACATAGGTTCCAGCGGAGATGGAGCGCTACGGATCTTTATTGAAAACAGCACCGTGACCGCAAAAGGCGGCTGGCTGTTTGGGGATGGTACCGAATATGTTCCCGGCATCGGAATCAGCTACAAGTCTTCCCTGAATGCCTATATTCAGGTCATGGACAGCACGGTGGAATCCTTCCGGCATACGAAAAGTAGGAACATGGACGACTCCGATTATGTCTATGACGACCTGCACACAAAGAAGCTGCCGGGTAATCCAGCGGAAAACATCTCCATCTGCGGCAGCACCGTCAACGGAACGCGCATTGACCATAGCCTTGACGCATACGGCAAATGCACGCTCTGCGGCAAGTATGATATTGGATATTGCTATAAGAACGGGCTTCTGACGATGGAGGGGCTGACGGACTGCGCCTATGACGGCAGCGAAAAGAAGCTGACGGGGCTTTCCCATAAGACGGGTGAGAACGAAACGAAGCAGCTAACGGAGAACACAGACTACACTGCCACCTATTCCAACAATGTATATCCCTACACCCTCAACCCGAACGATGCGGGCTTTGACCCGGAAAAAAGCCCCCAAGGTGACGTTGTACGGCACGGGGGACTACTGCGGCAAGGCGGAGCACTGCTTCACCATCAGCGGAGACGCGCAGCCCTCGTATACCGTAAAGTTTGATACTGCCGGCGGCACGAGTATCAGCAATAAAACCGGCGTCAGGTGGGAGCAGCGCGTGCTGGACGGTGTGGAGCCTCCCACCAGAACCGACTATGAGTTCCGCGGCTGGAGCTGTTCCGGCAAACCCGTGTTTTCCCGGAACCACCTATGCGGATCTTGCGGGAGATAAAAACGTACAGAGCATCACGCTGACGGCGCAGTGGGCGGCGGCATGGTATCCGGAGGGTGAAATTAAGATTGAAGGTGAGGACACCGTATGGAATGGCTTCGAAAGCGACTATTCCGCACGGTTTTACAACAAGGAGCAAGCTGTAACCATCTCCGCTCCGGAATCCGGCGGTAAGCCGGTGGAGATTGGCTATCTGATCACCGATGAGGACCTCACGAAGGCCAGATGCACAAAACGAAGCTTTACCCCTTACACCGATCCTCTCAAGCTGAACACGGACGGTCAGCACATCGTTTATGCGAAGCTCACCAACGCAGAGGGCAATGTCACCTATCTCAGGACAACAGGCCGCATTGTGATTGACACCACGGCCCCTCAGATCAACGGCATTGAAGATGGTAAAACGTATTATGTAATTGATGGTGAAACGGTTACTGCATATCCTATAAGTGATGTAACAGCCATAGATACGAATCTTGATTCCTTCTCGGTAAACGGAAACCCCATTTCGATATCCGGTGCCGACAAAACCAAATCAGTTTCGTTTAGCGCTCCTTATGATGAAGACTGCACATATAAGTTTATCGCGACCGACAAGGCCGGAAACGTAACGGAGAAAACGGTCAATCTTTATTACAACGACAAAGTGATTTCTGTCACCGGCGTATCGCTGAACGAGAGCAGCATCACCCTTGATGTGGGCGGGAGCAAGACCCTGGCCGCCACCGTGACGCCTGATAACGCCACCAACAAAAAGGTGCGCTGGACCTCCGACAACGAGACTGTCGCCACGGTTTCCGAGGACGGCGTTGTCACCGCCGTGGCAGGCGGGACGGCTGTCATTACCGCCACCACACATGACGGTTTGTTCACTGCCACCTGCACGGTGACGGTCAATGCCCCCGATGCTGCACCCACCATCACCACGGACACCCTGCCGGACGGCAAAGTGGGCGAGGCATACAGCCAGACCCCCTGACCGCCACCGGCACAGCACCTATCACATGGAGCATTGACGGCGGTCTGCCTGCCGGTCTGAGCCTGAACGCGGATACCGGTGAGATCAGCGGCACGCCTACTGCGGAAGGAACCGCCACCTTCACCGTCAAGGCTACTAACAGCGCGGGCAGCAATACGAAGGAGCTGTCTATTACGATAACCAAAGCCGCGCCTGCCGAGCATACCATCACCGTGACCACAGAGGGCGGCGGAACGGCTTCTGCATCTTCTGCAAAAGCCGTGGTCGGCACGGAGATTCGCCTGACCGCCAAGCCTGACGAAGGCTACCGCTTCAAGGAGTGGGAGGTCATGAGCGGCAATGTGACTATCAAAGACGATAAGTTCCTCATGCCGGACAGCAATGTAGAGGTCAAAGCAATCTTCGAGGAGGACGCGCCTCCTGCGCCTACCGAGCATACCGTCACCGTGACCAGCAGCGGCAACGGCACGGCTTCCGCCTCTCATGCAAAAGCTGCGGCCGGTACGACGATCACCCTGACCGCTACGCCCAACGAGGGCTACCACCTCAAGGAGTGGAGGGTCATCAGCGGCGGCGTGAGCATCAAGGACAATAAGTTCACCATGCCGAACAACAACGTGGAGATCAAGGCCATTTTTGAGAAGGATGCGCCGCCCACACCCACGGAGTACACCGTCACTGTGACCACAGAGGGCGGCGGAACGGCTTCCGCATCTCCCGCAAAGGCTGCGGCCGGTACGGAGATCACCCTGACCGCAACGCCCGACACAGGCTACCACTTCAAGGAGTGGCAGGTCATGCGCGGCAATGTGACTATCAAGGACGATAAGTTCACCATGCCGGACAGCAATGTAGAGATCAAGGCCATTTTTGAGAAGGATGCGCCGCCCACACCCACGGAGTACACCGTCACCGTGACCAGCAGCGGCAACGGCACGGCTTCCGCCTCTCCCTCAAAGGCTGTTGCCGGTGCGGAGATCACCCTGAGCGCTACGCCCGACAAGGGCTATCACCTCAAGGAGTGGCAGGTAGAATCTCCGACAGGACTTGTAATCACCAACAACAAGTTCACCATGCCGGACAGCAATGTAGAGGTCAAGGCAATCTTCGAGGAGGATGCACCGCCTGCGCCTACCAACCCTGCCAAGCCCAGCATCAGCGTTACAGGAACCTACACCTACAATGGCTCCGAGCATACAGCGGCCGTGAACGGCTATGATCCCTCCACTATGGACATCGCAGGCAACACCGCCACGGATGCGGGCGACTACATCGTTAGCGTCACATCCAAGACCGGCAAATGGGTGGACGGCAGCACTGACGCCGCAACCACGGCGTGGAGCATCGGCAAAGCCACGCAGGAAGCGCCTATCGGCTTGATCGGTGTCGCGCCCACCACCGAGGGCGGCAGCGACGGCAAGATCACCGGCGTGGATGCAACGACGGAATACCGTGCGGAGAGCGAGATTACCTACACCGCCTGCACCGGTATCGAGATTGAAAACCTGTCCGCTGGTAATTACTTCGTTCGCTATGCGGAGGATCACAACCACTTTGCCAGCTCCGATGCGGAGGTCACCGTGGGCGAAGGAAAGCCGCTCGCAGACTTATTATCACCTTCAACGGCAACGGCGGCAGCGGCAGCATGGGACCCGTGACCGTCAAGGCAGGGACAAATTACATCCTGCCCGCCTGCGGCTTCACTGCTCCCGCCGATCAGGAGTTCAAGGCTTGGGAGATCGGCGGCGCGGAGTACAAGGTAGGAGATTCCTACACAGTGAATGGGGATATTGAGATCAAGGCACTGTGGGAAAACAGCGTTATTACCCCCACCACCTACACCGTCACCGTCAGCAATGACGGAAACGGAACCGGTACCGCAACTCCTTCCACCGCTGCGGCCGGTACGACAATCACCCCTGACCGCCACGCCCAAACACCGGCTACCACCTCAAGGAGTGGGAGGTCATCAGCGGCGGCGTGACCATCAAGGACGACAAGTTCACCATGCCGGACGGTAACGTGGAGGTCAGGGCCATCTTCGAGAAGGACGCACCGCCTGCGCCCACCGAGTACACCATCACCGTGACCAGCAGAGGGCAACGGCACGGCTTCCGCATCTCCTGCAAAGGCTGCTGCCGGCACAGAGATTACCCTGACCGCTACGCCAGGCACCGGCTACCACTTCAAGGAGTGGCAGGTCATGAGCGGCGGCGTGACTATCAAGGACGACAAGTTCACTATGCCGAGCGCCAACGTGGAAGTCAAGGCCATCTTCGAGAAGGATGCGCCTCCTGCACCCACCGAGTTTACCGTCACCTTTGACGGCAACGGCGGTACGCCCTCTGTCGGCAGCATGACCACCACCAATCAGAAGCTGACCTCTCTGCCCAGCGCCTCCCGAAGCGGCAGTTACAGCTTCGATGGCTGGTACACCGAAAAGAGCGGCGGCACAAAGATCACGACGGATACCGTACTCCATGCAAATATCACCGTCTATGCCCACTGGACGTACACCGGCGGCGGTGGCGGTGGCAGCTACAATCCACCCGTCACCTACTACACGCTGCGCTTTGAAACCGGCGGCGGCAGTGATGTTCCCAGCGTGCGGGAAGCGTACAATACCTACATTGACCTGACAAAATACGTCCCGACCTGGCGCGGGCATACCTTTATCGGCTGGTACACCGAACGCAGCCTGACGAACAAGGTTTCCGGTGTTTATCTGACGAAGGATATGACCGTGTATGCAAGCTGGCGCGTGGACGAAAATCCGGGCACAGGCGCGAATCCCTTTACCGATGTTTCTGAAAAGGACTGGTTCTACGGCGATGTGATGTTCGTCTATGAAAACGGACTGATGCTCGGCACGAGCAAGACACTGTTCAGTCCGCATGGGACGGCGACGCGCGGCATGATGGCGACCATTCTCTGGCGCATGGAAGGCAGCCCCGTACCGAAGGGCAAAAACAGCTTTACCGATGTGGAGGCCGGAAAGTGGTACGCTGACGCGATCACATGGACAGCGGAGAACGGCATCTTTGCGGGCTACGGCAAAGACAAATTTGGCCCGACGATCCCATCACCCGCGAACAGCTTGCAGCCATCTTCTACCGCTACGCGGACTACAAGGGCTACGATCTGGCCGTCAAGGGAAATCTGGATAAGTTCAAGGATGCGGACAAGATCACGGATTACGCAAAGACGGCGATGCAATGGGCGGTCGGCAGTGGATTGTGAAGGGAAAATCCGGCAATCTGCTTGACCCGCAGGGCACGGCCACCCGCGCTGAGATCGCCGCCATGCTCCACCGCTTCATTGAGAAGTATGAGCTGGTGCAGGGCAAGGCTCCCGGCGGTCTGATGGGCTGGATCGACCCGAAGCGGCTGCAAATCCCAAAGACCGGCGACAGCAGCGTGTTAGGCTTGTGGGGGATCTCCCTCTGTACATCTCTTGCCGGATGCCTTGCGCTGACCACATGGCAGATCAGGCGGCGGCGTGAGGAAGAAGCGCTGCAAATCATCGAAAAGTAAACAGGCTCACCTTTAGGGGCGCGGGCAAATAGCCCCGCGCCCCTTTTCGGTTTCATTCGTCAGGAAAGGCGGTTGCTCTTTTGAACAACCGCCTTTCGCCACATCTATCCGATTTGAGCAGAAAGGAAATCAGTCTATGACAAAAGAGTACGGGAGGTGTCGCTGATGCGGCTTGCCGCCGCACAAATCGCATAACCGGACTAATACGGCATGAAAGCAGTTTTCTGCACCCGCCTGCCCTTTCTGCTGTTTCATTGCGCCTATTGAGCACCTATGAAGGTTTTGAAGCCTTTATAGGTGCTTTTTGTCATCCACGGCACTTCTTCGCCGTGGGCTGCCGCTCCCCGCCGCTCTTCGTTTGGATTCGACCGCAACACCGAACAAAAACATCCAAACGGAGGAATACAACATGACAACGATCAACCTGCGGGAACTTTACCCGTGGTACACCGAGGATACCTTTATCGAGGTTTCCGATGAAGTAGCCGCGTTCCTTGAAGAAGATAAGCGGCTTCAGATCAACTACGCGCAGTACATCCGCGACAACAGGGCATTCTACTCGCTGGACGCAGGCGACGGCATCGAGGCGGAGGCGCTGAATCTGCCGGAGCAGCCGGACGAGGCGCTGGAGCGCATGGAGCTGGAGCGGCTGCTGAAAGAGGGACTGGCACAGCTCACGCCCGCACAGCGGCGGCGTGTCCTTGCGTTCATAGTTGGTGGACTGTCTCAGTTGCAGATCGCTGCAAGAGAAAACACCACCCAGCCTGCCGTGCATCATTCCGTTCGCAAAGGGGCTTTACCATTTGAAGAGAATTTTGAAAAATTTCGACTGAGGGGTTATAAAAAGCCCGATTTTTCTTGAGGTATATGAGAGGGATATTATTCTTTCTCGCCTCTGCTCCTTGAAAACCGCATAGTCACCGGTATCAGCACAGACCCCGCGCGGCTGAAAAGCCAAGCGACAAAAGGCGCGCCGCCATGACGACAGACCTCCCATCCTTCGGGACGGGCGGCTGTCCGAGCGATCTACGCGGCCTTTGACCCAATGCGTGGCAGCATCGGGCGCGATGACAGCGCGGGCGATACGCAACCCCAGCTACGGCCTCCCACTGACTTGAGGGGGATTCCTGCGGCGCTCGTGAGCCTTACAAGCCACGGCGCTGCGGGAATGGGACAGCCTTGCCAAAGGCGGCTGATACCGGTCCCAGAGGCGATATATGCCTCGCGCCGGGGGCTGTGACAAATACGGCGGAACAAAACTACACGACACAACATACGCAGACAGCCGCGCCGGTGCAGTATCATGCAACATGACAGGCAATCCCTCCGGCGCGGCTGCTCTGCCGGAACGAATACGAACAAGCCCCGCTGTCATATCGTGGCAGCGGGACTTACATGATAAATCGGAGGTGCGTTTATGCAGAAGCAAGCCATCCCCAAAGAGCCGGTCGCCTCTTATAAGGAGATCAGGATCGGCAAGACCCTCTATCGCGTGACAAGCGTGTTTTCCGGCGAAAAGGACCTTGGCAGGACGCTGGAGCAGCTTGCGGTGCGCCGCGCCATGACAGAGCTGGACGCTCCTGCGACTGCGCAGCCCTGTCACGCATCGTAACAGACAATCAGCCTCCCTGCGGCGGCATCCTTGCGCGAAAATGGTATCCCCGGTATCATATTCTTGCAGGGAAAACCTGCGAGAGCCATCACGCCGCACGGATGTATGAATCGCAGAGAATCGGGAGGTAAAATACAGATGATCGAAAAGACATACAACGTAGGCATCTATTGCAGGCTCAGCAACGACGATGAGCGCGATGGGGAGTCCGTATCCATCGAAAATCAAAAGCTCCTGCTGCAAAGCTATGTGCGTCAGCGGGGCTGGAACGAGATCGCGGTGTACTGTGACGACGGGTACTCAGGTACGAATTTCGACCGCCCCGGCGTCAAACGCCTCATCGAAGATGCAAAAGCCAAGAAAATCAACCTCATTCTGGTCAAGGACCTATCACGCTTTGGGCGTAACTACATCGAGTTCGGACAGTACACGGACTACCTGTTCCCCTCGCTGGGCTGCCGTTTTATCGCGCTGAACAACGGCATCGACACCATGAGTGACAACGGCAGCACCGACGTCATGTGCTTTTTGAACTTATTTAACGAGTTTTACAGCCGGGACACCTCCAAGAAGGTCAAGGCGGTCAAACGGGCCTGCGCGGAAAGCGGCAAGTTCATGGGAACCTACCCCGCCTACGGCTACAAGCGCGACCCGGAGGATAAGCACCATCTTATCATCGACGAGGAGACCGCCCCTACCGTGCGCCGCATCTTCGCCATGCGCGCCGCCGGCACAGGCTTCCGCGCCATCGCCGTCACGCTCAACGAGGAGGGCGTTCTGCCGCCCGGTGCGCTCTACTATCAGCGCAAGGGGCGCAGCGACCCGCGCAACGTCAACCACAAGTGGGCGGAAACCACCGTCAAAGCTCTCATCCGCAGCGAGGTCTACATCGGGAACATGGTGCAGGGCAAAACCGGCACGCTGTCCTATAAGTCCCGCAAGCTCATCAACAAGCCGGAGGAGGAATGGATACGGGTGGAGGGAACCCACGAGCCCATTATTTCCCGCGAGATATGGGATACCGTGGTCAGCATCGACAAAAAGAAGGTGCGCAAGACGCCGCCCACGGACGGCATCCGCAGCATTTTCACCGGCATTGTCTACTGCGCAGACTGTGGCTTCAAGATGCGCAACCACATCGAGCGCTTCACCTATAAGGATGGAACGCCGGGGCGGTACAGCTCCTTTATCTGCGGCAACTATGCCAGAAGCGGCAAAAGCGCCTGCACCATCCACTCCATCTATGAGAATGTGCTGGAGGAGCTGGTGCTGACGGACATCCGTGAAAAGCGCGCGCTTCGTCGAGTGCGACGGCGAGCGCCTTGCCGAGCAGATCAGCCGTATGAAGGAAAAGGAAAGCCGCAGCCGCGTCATCTCCTATGAGCAGGAGCTGAAAGCGGCAGCGGCGCGTATGGCGGAGCTGGAACGGCTGATGCAGAATCTCTATGAGGACAAATGCACCGGCACCATCCCCCAGACGGTCTTTCAGACACTCATGCAGAAATATGAAGCGGAACGGGCGGAAAAAGCCTCCGCTATCCCGGAGCTGGAGCAGAAGGTCAGGGCGCAGCTTGAAAACCGGCAGGACGCAAACCGCTGGATGGAGGTCATCCGCCGCTACACCGAGATCACGGTGCTGGACGAAAGCATCCTCTTTGAGCTGGTGGACCGCATCGAGGTGGGCGAGGCGCGGAAAGTCAACGGACAGCGCATCTGCGACGTCAAGGTGGTCTACCGCTACGTCGGCAGCGTGGACGACGCGCTGGCACAGGAGAGGCAGGAAGCGTATGAAAAAGCTATATAAGGTCGGCATCTATTGCCGGTTGAGCGTGGACGACGCCTCCAACTCCGCCAAGGCGAAAAACTATATCCCCGCTGATGAATCCGTCAGCATCGAGAATCAATATGAACTGCTTTCCAAATTCGTAATGCTCAACGGCTGGACGGAGGTCAAGTCCTACCGGGACGACGGTTATAGCGGGGGAAATTTCCAGCGTCCCGGATTTCTGGAGATGCTGGAGGACGCGCGGCACGGCCTTATCAACCTGATCCTTGTCAAAGACCTATCACGGCTGGGCCGTGATTTTGTGGAGGTCGGGCGCTATACCGACGTTATTTTCCCCTCGTTGGGCTGCCGCTTCGTATCCGTCCTTGACTGCCTCGACACCGAGGGCGACAACACAGATATGCTGCACTTCCGCAGTCTGATGAACGACTACCACTTGAAAGACCTCTCCAATAAGGTAAAAATCTGTCCTTCACGCCAAAATGCGCAGCGGCCAGTATATTGCCGCCTACGCGCCCTACGGCTACCGCAAGAGCGATGAGGACAGACATCGGCTGGTGATTGACGAGGAAGCAGCCGCCGTGGTGCGCCGGATGTTTGAGCTGCGGCGGGCAGGCATGGCCTACGGCAAGATCGCCGCCGTGCTGAACAGCGAGGGCATTTTGTCCCCACGCTGGTATTGGGCAAAGCTGTACGGCAACGGCTCCTGCAAGTACGCGAACCTTTGGATGTACGCCACGGTGAAGAACATACTGACAAACGAGGTCTACACCGGAAATCTCATTCAGAACCAGACCGGCTCGCGCTCCTATAAGGACGACACCATGATCTATAAGCCGGAATCCGAGTGGATACGGCATGAGGCTTTGCATGAAGCCATCATCTCCCCGGAGGTATGGAATGAAGTGCAGGCCATCAACCGGGAAAGGACGCTGCTCTCGGCGGACAACGCGCCGCCGAAGCCCTTCCTGTTCACCGGCAAGCTCATCTGCGCCGACTGCAAAGCCCCCTTCAGGGCAACCGGGAGACGCAGCGCCGCAAGAACGGCACGTTCAAAAAGTACGTTTCCTATTTCTGCTCCCGTTATACGGCCTCCGGCTACGGCGCGTGTTCCCGGCACACCATCTATGAGATGACGCTGACAGAGCTTGTATTGAATGAGATTCGCGCCCATGCCGAGGCGCTGGAACTGGACGAAGCTGCCGTGCTGGACAGGCTGCAAGCGCAGCGCACCGCCGCAGACGCCGAGCGTCAGGAAAGCGTCCGGCAGGAGATCGGGAAGCTGCGCCGCCGCGTCTATGAGCTGGAGCAAATGACCGCCAAGCTCTATGAGGACAAGGTTTGCGGCAGCATCAGCGCAGCGTCCTTCGCTGTACTGCTTGAAAAGACCGAGCAGGAGCGTCGCCAGCGAACCGACCGGCTGGATACGCTTCTTGCGGAAGTCAGGGAGTATGAGCAGAGCGCCGCAGACATTCAAAGCTGGGCGGCAGTTGTCCGAAAGCACCTGCATATTCGGGAGCTTGACCGTGAAACGGTGGACGAGCTGATCGACCGCATTGAGGTCGGAGAAAAAACCGTTGTTGACGGAAAAAACGTCCGTGACATCAAAATCTATTACCGCTTTGTCGGCAATATCTGAATGGAGGTCAGATCATGGATAGCAACAAAAGCAAGCGTGTGGTAGTATATTGCCGGGTAGCGACGCAGGCGCAGCTTGACGGCGACCACACGCTGGAAGCACAAAGCGCCCGGCTGCATGAGCAGGCCGAGCGGCTGGGTTATGAAATCGTGGGGGAAGTCAGCGAGTATGAAAAAGGAACTTCGCTTGACCGCGACGGCTGGAAAAGGGCTTGTCAGAAGGCGGTGGAGCAAAAGGCGGACACCTCTTTGTTGCCGATCTTACACGGATAGCGCGCGATCCGATCCTTTGGATGCAGGCTTTGCGCGAGTTAAGCGGCAAGGGCGTTTGATTCAGTCCGCGGCTGAACCGGATGCGTTTCGGGTAGATCCCCTTTTTTCACCTATGGCTGCCGCCTGGAATCCAATGGCAGCTTGCACTCCATGAACTATGGAAAACTTACCGCAGGAACAACGAAAACAGCGATTGATACAGCAAAACCGTCTGAAAAGGGAGAAATCATTACTTACCTTTCCCGAAATGTTCAACAGGTTGTCAGCCGTCCGACCTCAATCAGCCGTCCGACTGCGCCCCAGGCGCGAGAGGTGTCTTTGACAAAAGACAGCGGCGGCTTTTCCTGTTCCAACTGGCGGATCATTTCCACGAAGCCGGGGCGATCCATCGTCACGCCGGAAATGCCGTCATCCAGGAAATGAACCAGATTTGTGTGTAGCCTTTTTCCTTTGCGACTTTGGCAAGCAGCTTCTTTTGATTGCCGATACTGTAGCTTTCACCTTCAAGATTATCGTCACGGGAAAGTCTTTCATAGAGAAAGGCGGTCACATCACGGGATTTTTTGTTATTCGACTGTTTCATAAGTCCTCCTTCCGTCAAGGCAGTCGAATAGCAAATATACTTGTACGAATACATTATACCGCCATTTGCTGCCTCTGTCAGCCGGGTTTGAAAAGCTATTTACAGCTTTTCACTCTCGGACTTCATCAGGCGAAGGAGAACGCTGCTCAGGGTATCCGGGCTTTCTTTTTTGGAAAAACCGGCTCAACAACGAACGACCGATTGCCAATGTGATAGGTCGTTTTTTGCATCAGAGGATTTTTTCTCTGGCCTGTTGATCTTGCCGGGATTTGTCCCGGCCCATGCTGATGGGTGCGGCGCACAATGCTTTGTGGGCGTTCAATGCGCGAGTATCTTTAACCCTGCTCATGTGTCATCGCCTGCAAGCCGCCACGCTTGCTTTGCGGCCAGGTGTTTCTCGCTCTCTCCGCATGGAGGTCATGGCGCACCGGCCGCGTATGGCTCGGCACAAACAGGAATGTATCCGTTTGCCTTATACTGCGGCGTTGGCCTCCCAACGGGCTTTTTCTTTGTCAATGTGCTGCATCCGGCCACGAAAGAGAGAAACAGGGAAAGGGTAAGCTGTTTCCACTTTCAGACCGGGCTTGTCAGCTCATGCTGACAATGGAATGAATGAGAGCTTGATCTCCAATCGGCGCTTCATGTACTCGTCCACCCGAACATGGGGCTGGCCGTCAGGATCGTAAAGCGTCCGGGTGCAGAGCTTATTGATATAGCCCTCATAATACCGGGAGTACCTGATCCACAGCCTGAGAGTCCCCTTCACGGGAGGCGTCAATCACCGAAAGAGGAAGAAGCTCCTTGCCCTTGTAATTGGGTTTCTTCATACCTTCAACCTCCCTTCGGCATGAGTGCGGCCAACTTGATCCGCAGCTCGGTCAATGATTTTGCCCTTCGCCGCTGAACGGCGCTGCGAGACATTCAACAAGGCGGCCAACCTCCTGATCCGGCAGGTCCAGAACAAAATGCAGGATCAAAAATACTCTGCTCCTGAACAGACAAACCGGCGAAGGCGTCAGCCACAAGCTCGTTTTCGATATGCAGGTCATACCCGTGGGACGAGAATGTAAATCTGTCGCTGGGGTAGTGATCTACGATGCAGAGCTTGTCCATCTCCATCTGCGGAAGGTCGCTGAATGACAGTTCCCTGTCACGGCACCTCTGCATTTCACGGAGGTAGTCGATTGCCTTCATGGTACAGTACCAGCTTGCAGTAAGCATCGAACTGGCACCGCTCGCCATAGTCATTGCGGGGGATCATATCCATCTTTTCACCCCCCTTTCCTGGGGGAATGAGGTGGGTTTCTCCTTTCCGCTAACAAGGCGAACGCAAAGCCGCTCGCTACCCGCTAAAAGCCTCCTTTTTGAAAATTTCTCAAAAATTTTGGGGGATACCACGAAAGCAGTAAAAACGCCCGGCCGCAATAAACGGTCGGGCGCAGCAATATACTCGGCAGAAAGTGAACTGCGATACAGTCGCATAGGCGTGACTCTTCCGCGGAAAGCATTGAAATTCATTTTGAATAATCTCTTACGGTCTGTGTTGCTATTGTCATCCGCATCCCCCTTCATCTCGAACATGAATCAAGATACATTAAAGAGGTGAATTGTGACGAATACAATCGAAGCAGTATGTATTGTAGAATATATATAGAGGTGAACTACAATGCCTGAATACTCTCGTCCTTTAGGTGATGCTGTAAAACGCGCACGCGGAAAGCTTGGTCTTACGCAAGGCGAAGTGGCCGACGCAGCCGATATTGATGTGCGCACAGTTTTGAACATAGAAAACTATAAAGGAAATCCAAAATTGGAAGTCTTGTACCCACTGGTAAGAGCATTAAGAATGGATTCCAGGGAAATCTTTTATCCGGAGATGCTTCGAGATGCGCCATCGCTTAGTCAACTCCGACTGCTGATAGAAGACTGCAGTGAGGAAGAAGCTCTTGCGATCATTCCAGTCATTCAATCCGTGCTTGCCGCATTGCGAGACGCAAACGCAATAGCAGTTAAATAGCAAAAAGAGCCAGCTTTTCCATTACAAAGAATGGGAAAGCTGGCTCTGCGCTTTATGCGTCTGGCTCACTTGCTCCGCACCATTTTTAGTTGTACAACATCCACAAGGATTTCTTTCCTGCATTTCGGACAGTAGAGTGGGAATTTTACAAGCACAGTATTTTCATACGCCTTTGTCCTTGTTTTCCTCCGCAAATTGGACAGCGTATCCACAGCGATTCTTTTCGATTGATATTCATCTGTTGCTCCTCTGCTGACGGCCTAGCCCTGTGTCCAGCATCTGGCTTTTGCCTAAGTTAATTTGTGTACAAGCTGCCTATGCGTTTAACTTATTGAATCATCAAGGAAAATCTTTGAACTGGAATTCTTGGTTGCGGTGACGGAAGGGCAATATCACTTTGGTATATAATTTGATTTCCAATATAATGATAGCTGCCGTCATCCAAAAACGAATGATAACCTCGTGAACAAACAGTTTGTCCGTTTGATAGTCTGGGCAAGCCACATTGACAATGAGTTTAATTGTATGCTCATCAACTTCTTTGTACTCTGTGACCTCAGGAACCAATGATGGATAATATAGTACATTACCACAGGAGATATCCTGCCATGGATATATATCATTCTCTGCATCGTATAAAGCTCTTTCTCGCAGTTCATCTATTGAAATATCAAAAAACGGAAGAATCGTATCCTCAAAAAGTTTTTTGCTGGAATCGCACTATACGAGTAGGATGTTGTGTACAGAGGATAATCCTTGGCATAAAGAAAATCATTGAATTTGATCCGATATAGGAATTCAAGCAAATCATTGAAGCACAATTTTCCATAATCGCCAGTCTCCCAAACCCACCAAGAACAGATTGACATTGTGATAACCGATCGGCAAAGATATATTTCAAGTTAAGTCATATAGGGTTCGATCAACCGAATGAAGTCGCAACAGGTGTGCCGCATCCCAATGCCGATCAAGATACTCATCCTGATAGATGAAATTCATACTATCTGTCATATCCCAGTAAAGTATTTCACGCTTATATGCATAAGAGAGTTCTATTTTACTATCGTCATTCCAATCAGCGCCCGCATAAATAACATAGGGCTTGCCGCCTATGAATTGGAGCTTTCTGTAATACAAACCGCCAGATGACGATATGCCCCCAAAAGGACACTTCTGTATCAATTTTTTGTTTTACGTGCTCCCAAAAAGGCTTAAACAATCGGAATTTTCAAGATATTCTGGATAGATAATATCACTGTTTATAACTGAATACCCTGCTTCGATCAATATATTCTCGATAGCATCTACGGTTTCTTGCGTAACTTCTTCGTTTGTGTTCCAATACTGGGATGGAACTTTTTCAGCGTTCTGATAGGTTTCCCCAATATAGCTTCGATATTGTGGTACAACCCATTGAATTGAATAGCATTCTTTTTTTCTTCATCGGTTATGTCAAGGGACGTATCCAAGTTCGTGGTCTCATTATTCTCTGATGCTTCAATACCTTTTCGTGCGTCCATGCTGCTCTCAATATTTTCCTTGGCATGTTCTATTAGAAAAATTATTAACTGCGATTATCAAGAGCGTGATGCCTGCTATGATATTCTTTTTTCATTTTGTATCCTTTCTCAATAATTACGGATGTAAGATTTAGCGGTAGAGTCAACAAACATGGATATCATGTGA
>VOFC01005020.1_pt1 | contig 36517 bp, 34 predicted proteins | sample 5384161 | NCBI WGS metagenome assembly VOFC01 (sample SAMN12384722, study PRJNA508395) | human gut metagenome | isolation source: healthy gut B | host: Homo sapiens | reverse complement strand
AAGATTTGTAAAAGCGACGGAACTACATATGACTTAATAACAGATGGTGATGCAATTCTAGTAAACGATTTTAGTTATGAAGAATGGCATTGTGATGATTAAAATGGTGAAAAAGCACCGCAAAGAAAAAAGTTAAATTAGGTTCATGCGGATTATATCCGTTTGGCATATCACGACTGTCACATGAAAGCTATGTTATTACTTCCCGGCTTGGTGCCGGGAAGAGAAAGAGACATGTGTGATAATTAATTGATTATCGTACAAGAAATTTATGAATAAAATTAGAATAGAAGTAATGAGTAAGAAAGAGATAGCCATTTATAAAATAATTAAGGGATAATTTTGATTTGGCAGTTGATTTCGCAAGAGAACATTTAGGATATTAATGATTGTAACAATGTTGATGGTAACAGTAAGTATGGCAGCCTGCGGCGGGAAAAAAGATACTACCGCTGATAAGGAATCTGTTATAAATACAGAAGCTACCGAAGAGGTGGCAGAAACCGAAGAGCCGGCAACGGAAGAAGTGGAAGCGGCTACAGAGACAGAAGAGCCGGAAACAGAGGCAGCTGCAGAGCAGGAGACCACTGGAAAACTGGAGAGTAATACTTCCAGTGCAGAGAATACTGCAGCACAGCCATCTGACAATAATACAAGCAAATCAAATAAGAGCAACAGCAATTCCGGCAATAAGGCAAGTGCAGGCAGCACTGCATCAGCCGGAACAACGACCAGTAATGCCGGTGGAACAACTGGAAGCAGTAATAACACCAATACTTCTGACAATAGTGCAGCTCCGGCACATGTCCATACCTGGGTGTTGCATGAAGGCAGCGGTCATTATGAGACGCAGGTAGTGAAGGAAGCCTGGGACGAGCCGGTGTATGAAACTCAGGCAAGAAGTATATGCAATCAGTGTGGAGCAGATATTACAGATAATATAGATGAGCATTTTATGTATGCGATAAATAATGGACTAGATTGTGGTGGATGGCATATTGAGTATATTAAAACACAAACTGGTGTACAGCATCACGATGCAGAAACTAAGCAGGTTTATGTACAGGATGTAGCACCTTATGCACAGTGCAGCGGATGTGGAGAAATTGGACCGGTAGGTTCCGGCATATCCATTAATTAAAGAAATAGATTTTATATAAAGATGGTAAGAGAAGGATTCAAGGTAGTTTTACTTTGAGTCCTTTTTTTATAGATACTTGTACCGGAATCCGGTACATACAGCTTAGTGGAAGGGAGGATAGGAGCAATAAAATACAAGATAACTTAGAACTGGTAGTTACTATCGGTTCTTTTTTTATGCTTTCTTTTAGCAGATGAAAGGAGGAAAACAGAAAGTATGAAGAAATTTAGCGTAAAACAGAAATTAAAAGCGTTCATGGCTGCAGCATTGTGTTTCTGTATGGCAGCCAGTCCGCTGACTGCGTTTGCGGAGAGTTTACCGGAGCAGGAAGAATCCATTCTTTCTGATAACTTTGATGAACTGGTACGCAGGGCAGAAGAAGAGAATCAGAAGCATGCAGAAGAACAGGCAGCGTTAACCAGTGCCGATGAAGGGTTAATGGTTAAGACTTATAGTTCAGGGAACTATGATTTTAATGTAGATTTAACCGTTGGTAAGGTGATTAATTATAATGGATATCAGACACATCAGTACAGCCTTTCTGACGGAACAGTGGTTTACTGCCTGGAGCCTAGTAAGAACAATCCATCCAATGGACAGTATACAGCATCGGTTACCAGTGATGCTTTGCTTTCAGCGGTAGCTTATTATGGGTATGGTGGACCGGGATATGAAAGCGATAAGGGTATGTATAACATGCTACAGGATAATGTACGTCCTTATGCATATGTTATTACCCATATGGCTTTATCCTGGGTATATGATGGCTGTAGTGATGATTCGGATGCATTCAAGGGTAATGCAGATTCAGCAGAGGGAATTAAGAACATGGTAAATCTTATCAATTCTTATTCCTGGACAGTACCATCGGATTTTGCAGCCTTTACTTTTGGAACATCCGGACAGACCATGGGATTTGGATATTTCTATAATCCGGTTGGTTCCGTGAATTTAAAGAAAACATCCGCAAATCCGGCTATTTCAGATGGAAATAGCTGCTATTCATTAAAAGATGCAGTCTATGGTGTCTATGGTGATTCCGGATGTACAGACCAGAGAGCAACCCTTACTACAGATGAAAGCGGCAATAGCAATTCAGTGGATTTAAGTCCAGGAACTTACTGGGTAAAAGAGATTAGTGCACCAAAGGGATTTGCATTGGATGAAGAAGCACATCAGATAACAATTAGTGGAGGACAGAATACTACAGTGGAATTGCAGGATATGCCGCAGGCTGACCCAGTAGCTATTGTATTAGGAAAAATAGATAAGGATACAAATGCAAATAAACCACAGGGAAGTGCCTCTCTTGCAGGAGCAGAGTTTACCGTGAAATATTACAATGGTCTTTATGATACTGATCCAGCAGAACAGGGTCAGACAGCAGTTCGTAGTTGGGTACTAAGAACAAACGATATGGGTTATTGTAATTTAAATGATAATTATAAAGTGGCTGGAGATGCTTTCTATTATGTAGATGGTAACAATAATCCTGTTTTGCCAATAGGTACAATAACTATTCAAGAAACTAAAGCACCGGAAGGATATTTGATAGATAATACAGTGTTTGTAAGAAAAATAACAGAGAATGCAGATACTGGAAGATTGGATACCTATAACCAGCCAGTCATCAAAGAACAGGTTATCCGTGGTGGTGTGAAGATTCAGAAACGTGACTATGAGAACGGAGCAACCCCACAGGGAAATGGTAACTTTGCTAACGCTGAGATTAGCATTATCAATAATGGTGCCAATGCGGTATATGTAAATGGCAATACTTATGAGCCGGGACAGACTGTACTTACCATGGTTACTGATAGTACCGGACTTGCACAGACAGCAGCGGGATGCACTGCCACATGGTGATTATATGTGGAAAGAGACAAAAGCACCTGCAGGTTATCTGATTTCCGGTGTAACAGAGGGAACCTTTGCTATCCGGGAGAATGGGGTAATTGTAGACCTTTCCGCTGCAGATAAAGGTGTCAATGATAAGGTTATTCGTGGTGGCGTTAAGATTCAAAAACGTGACTACGAGACAGAAGATACTACACCAATGGGAAGTGCAACTCTTGCCGGAGCAGAGGTCAACATTGTTACAACCAATGATAATCCGGTTATCGTAAATGGTGTTACTTATACCAAAGGTCAGGTTGTTACAAAGCTGACAACGGATGAAAATGGATGTGCACAGACAACAGCAGATTTACTTCCAAGTGGAACATATTCTGCAGTTGAGATTAAAGCACCACAGGGATATCTTCTCGCTGGTGTTATCATCCAGAACTTTACCATCAGTAAGAATGGTGAAATTGTAGATTTATCTGCAAAAGATACGTCCTTTAAGGACAAGGTGAAACGTGGGGACTTTGAACTTCGCAAGATTGATTCAGAGACACAGGAGTCAATGGATGGGGTATCCTTTGACATTACAAATGTAACTACCGGTGAAAAACACAGATTCACAACTGACGAGAACGGCTATTATTCATCCAAGAATGACTGGAATCCACATTCCCAGAATACAAATGGTGGTGGAGCAGAGGATGGTCTTTGGTTCGGTCAGACAACTGGTGGAGCAATGGCAGCGGTAGATGACAGCCTGGGAGCATTACCATATGGTGTTTACCTGATTGATGAAGTGGAAGGTATTAATAATGCCGGAAAAGAAATGTTCCATGGCTATTTATATATCCGTAGAAACAATGTAACTATCAACATGGGTAACATTGAAAATTATGGAGATGCACCGGAGATTACCGTAAATACAAAGGTAAAAGACCCGGCAACTGACACCCAGTATTCCAAAGCACAGAAAGACCTTACCGTAGTAGATGAGGTATCTTTGGATGGTCTGATTCCAGGAAGAGAGTATACCATTGAAGGAACTCTTATGGATAAGGAAACCAGAAAACCTATTTTAACTGCAGATGATAAGGAAGTAACAGCAAAGACAACCTTTACTGCTACCAATGTTACACAGGTCATTGAAATGACTTATACACTGGATGCATCCGACCTTGCCGGAAAGTCTATTGTAGCCTTTGAAAAGGTATATTATCGTGGCAAGGAAGTAGCTGCTCATGAAAGCATTACAGTTAGCACCAGTCTTACCGATGATGTTACCGGCGGACATATGGCAGAAGCAGCAGAAAATATGAGCCTTACCGATACGGTAAATTATAAAGGGCAGTCCTGGCAGAAATGTCTTAAAGGGAAATGAAAAGCCTGGAAGTAGATGACCGATGGTTCTGCACGGAAAAACAGTAGTAGCCTTTGAGGACTGCTTAAAGAGATGGGAAAGAGGTAGCGGTACATCACGATATTAATTCAAAAGAACAGACTATTGATATTCCCGGTCTTAAAACAGAGTTGAAGGATGATGTTACCGGAAGTCATAATGCCCTTGCTTCAGAGAAAATGTCTTTAACAGATGTTGCCTCATATACCGGATTAATTCCTGGCAAAGAATATACCATGAAAGGAACGCTGATGGATAAGACAACCGGAGAGCCGCTTCTGATTAATGGTGAACAGGTAGGAGCAGCCGGATGGAAGTGTAGAGCACCTTTACTTTTGATGGTTCTGCACTTGCCGGAAAATCTGTGGTAGCCTTTGAGGACTGCTTCAGAGATGGAAAAGAGGTAGCGGTACATCACGACATTGATTCTAAGGAACAGACCGTTGATATTCCGGATATTTCAACGGAATTAAAGGATGATGTTACCGGCAGTCATGCTGCAGAAGCGTCAGGAGAAATGTCTCTTACAGATGTAGTTCCATATCACAATCTGATTCCTGGCAAAGAATATACCATGAAAGGTGTATTAATGGATAAGGAAACCGGTAAGGAGCTTGTCATTAATGGTAACACAGTTACACAGGAAATAACCTTTACACCGGAGAAAGCGGATGGCAGCGTAGAACTTACCTTTAAGTTCGATGGTACTTCCCTTGGTGGAAAGACAGTGGTAGCTTTTGAAAGCTGCCTGTATGATGGCAAGGAAGTAGCAGTACACCATGATATTGATTCTAAGGAACAGAGTGTTGATATTACAAATCCTCCTGTACCGGAAGCACCTAAGCCAAAGACTGGTGACAATTCACCGGTTCTTCCGCTTACCGTTGCTCTGGCAGCTTCCGCAGCCGCGATCGGCGTTGGTGCAAAAAGGCATCACGCACTAAGGCAGCTAAGGAAAAGACAGAGGATAAATAAGTATTTGATTCAATAAAAACAGAATAATGCACCCAAAGGAAGTGGTTATGAAACAGCACTGCTTCCAGAGGGTGCTTTTTTTATGCCTAAAAATATGTACCGGATTTCGGTACACATACGAAATGGAGGAAATTTTATGTTTAATAAAAGAAAACGGATACCTGGTTATGTATTTATCGTAGCATTTTTAGCACTGGTTATTTCAGCGGCAATTGCATTTTTATGTCCTATCCCGGATAAATTCCGTCAGTTGGTATTCTGGGGATTAGTAGTGGCTGGAACGATTATCGGAGCATTGATTGCAGCAAAAAGAAGCGGAAAGGGGATGTAAGGATGAAGAAGAACGCATTAAAGTTTTTCATTAAACTGAAAGAAAATAAATGGTTATATTTACGAGGAATGTACTGCATCCTGATGGCAGTGTTTACGCTGCAGATATCTGGTATTTCGGTATTTGCAGCAGATTATTCAGCAGTAACAGCACCAATTGATAACTTAAAAGGACTTGTTTCTGCAATTGTATCTTCACTTGGATATATCTATACCTTATGGGGTATTGGTGAATGGGCAGTTTCCTTCCAGGGCTCAGAAGGAACCATGCAGGCTCAGTCCTTCCGAAGAATTGTCGGTGGTATTGTGGCGGTCATGGCACCACAGATTTTAGCAGTATTAGTATAAAAAAGAGAAGGTAAAAGGTATGGAAAGTTTTTTTGATTTTACAATTACTCCCTTTTACTATATTGGAATGGCTGTCTGGAAGATCATGCTGATATTAATTGGCGTGACCGCCGGAGAAACCACAGGCTTTTTCAGAGGGAACCTGGAACTATATTACACAGTCTCTTTATCCACTGTTTCTTGCTATTGGAAGTACGCTTCTTAATGTCTTTTTTTTGATTGGATACCTTAGAAGTGTAAGCAATCTGAGAGACGGAATGACGCTTGAAATGTTTATCGAACTATGTATTAAGGTGGCATTAGGAAATCTGGTCATTCAGTCTATTATTCCTATTATGGAGCAGATTTTCAATCTTGCCGGAGGAATCTCAAAGTTGTTAATAGCCGGAACAGACAATCCATTCGTACAGAGTGATATGGATGGTGGGGCGATATTTTTCTATGCGGTCTTTGGAATCATATACTTTGCCGTCTGCCTGGTAAGTTCGGTGACTATCTTCCTTACGGTTTATGGACGATATCTGCAGTTATATCTTCTTGTCTTGTCAGCACCGATTGCCTTGTCTACGATACCGGGGGACCAGGAATATCACAGACTGCGGGGGCATGGTTTAAGACCCTGTTAGCAAAATCCTTTTCAATTGTACTTATTGCACTGGCTATTATTATTGCATCTAAAATGTGTGCGGCAATTGACTTTGGACAACTTGCGGGAATTGAGGCGGCGGACGGATTTATACAGGCTCTACAGAACATATTTAATATGTTACTTCTGACAGCATCAGTAAAGGGTGTGGATGAATTTATGCGAAGAACATTTGCATTATAGTAAAAGGAAATGTACCGGAATCCGGTACGAAAGAATAAATGGAAAGGAGAAACAATGCCAGCATTTAATATAAACCAGCGTTTTGCAAGTAAGAAAAGCTGTACGACACCGGTATATGAAATACCAAAGAATACCAGGGAGTGGCTTGGTATAGATACCATACGGAAAAATGGTATCTTTAAAATAGAACCAATGAATGGATTGGCAATGTATGACCGTTGCTATATCTTTGAAGATGTTAATTATATCAACAAAGATATTGATAAAAAGAAAAGTGCACTGTTAGAACTGATAAAGCTGTTTAAGTGTATGGACAGCCAGTTTAAAATAACCGTTGCCAGTGAGCAGCATGATATGAAGTCTTTTTTCAATGAAGTATTTGCTCCGGTAAATGGAGAAGAATATCCTCTTTTGGAAAAAGGAATTGGTACCTGGATTAATCAGAAGATAGAGGAGGGAACCAGGGATATTAAGAAACTGCTGCTTCTTACCGTTACACATCGGGCAAAATCGTTCGAAGAAGCAGAAACATTCTTTGGAACGCTTGATACAACCTTAACAACTATATTTTACGGACTGAATAGTCAGATATACCGGATGAGTGCTGCAGAGAGATTAAAAGTCATTCAGAGAATGACTTGTGCCGGCGCAGGAAGTATTCCGGTGTCCAAGGAAATGATAGAAAGAGAAACAGATGATTGGAAGAACCAGATTGTTCCGGCATATATTGAGAGTGAAACAGATTATATGCAGGTGAATGACCGGTATGCGACTATTCTATTTGGACATAATTATGACCAGTCATTGAATGAAGAAAAAGTAATGCATTCCCTTACGGATGTGAATTTTCCGGTATACATTACGCTTGATATGGAACCAATCAGAAAAAAACTGCTTAAGGACAGACTGCTTGTAGCACATACCAATAATGAAAGAAACATGTCAACAGAACGTGATAACCTGAATAACAGAGGACAGTATGGAGCAGACAATTCCTATACCTTAAGGAAGAAGAAAGAAGACCTGGAGAATATGATGGATCAGGTCGATGGCAATGATGAAGATGGATTGTTCTTAGGAATGCTTGTTATGGTATCAGCTGATTCTCCGGAAATGTTGGAACAAAGAGCTGATACATTAATGCAGATAGCAACCTCTAATGGATTTACGTTGGACCCATATTACAACAGACAGCTTAGGGCATTTAATACGGTACTTCCGATTGGAGGAAGACAGGTAAATCATATGCGTCCACTGTTTACATCTTCTGCAGTAGCTTTCCAGCCATTTTATGCAAAAGATATGCAGTCTGGAAAATTCATTTATGGACTGAATACCACTACAAAGCAGCTCCTTCGTGGTGACAGAAAAGCTCTTCCTGCACCACATGGAATCATGGTAGGACATACCGGGTCTGGTAAATCAATGCTGATTAAAATCACAGATATTTCCCAGCCTTTACTTTTTACAGATGATGATGTAATTGTTATTGACCCGAATAATGAGCAGAAAGATTACATCGAAGAGCTGCATGGACAGTTTTTTGATTTTACACCACAGTGCCAGGTGTTTTTAAATCCATTTGAAATACCGGAATATGTGGCAGCTGGAAATGATGTGGAAAAGAATATGTTTATCGCAAAGAAAACGGAGTTTGCAATTTCTTTTTGTGCTGCCATTATGACTAATATTGTGGTAACGCAGGTGCATATGAATTATATATCAAGAGCAGTCCGGAAAATGTATGAGGACTATTTCAAACTGCGTACTCCGTGGTCAAAGAACAAACCAGCCGACACTTTGTAAATTAAGAGACCTTTTGAAAGAGGAAATAGAAAAGAGTGAATACCGGGAAGACCGGAGAATATTGCTGGATATTGTAGATTCCATGGAGAACTTTACCGATGGTCCTTATGATATGTTTGCTCATCCATCCAACCTCGATATTGATAATCGTCTGATTGGATTTGGATTAAAAAATTTACCGGATTCTGTATGGGAGCCTGCAATGCTTACGATTATGCATTTCCTTTCCATGAGGATAACATATAACCAGCAGACACTTGTTGCACTGCGTCTGATTGTGGATGAAGCACAGTATCTTTGTGCAAGACCTTCTACTGCAGAGCAGCTTCTTCACGCTGTAGAAACATATCGAAAAGCAGGAGCCGTTGTTACACTGGCAGTGCAGAATCTTACAAGAGTATTAGAGCATGAAGATTTAAGAGATATGTTTTCAAACTGTCCTTACAAATGCTTTCTTGATTTGGGTGGTGTCGATGCAGCAAGCCTTGCTGAAATTATGGAACTGTCCTCAAGGGAATACCGTGAACTTGAGAATCCAAAACCGGGACATGGTGTTATGTGCTGGGGTGGTCAGATATTTTTATTTGATACATATATGAATCATGACAATCCATTATATCCTCTTTTAAGTACAAACTTCCATGAAAAAAAGCAGCACAGGCTGCGGAAAATAAACAGGAAGAGATGAAAGCATATAACCACGAATAAAGAAGGTGTGCTATGGAAATACGAACATTAGAATCTGTCGGGATTCAGACCGTAGAGAGTGGAATCAAAACAGCAAAACAGAAGATTACAACCACGGAAGAAAGAGCCGAGGAAGCACTTTTAAACAGTACCATGGGAGAAGAAGAAAATGATGATTCTTTTGACCAGGACAGAAGAAATAAAAAAGGTGGCAATCATAATAGCTGGATTGATACCATTTATCGTGGCAGGAATCGCAGGAAGGAATTGGAAAGAAAACGGGAGCAGATAAAAAAAGAGGGCTACCGGAAAGCAGAAACAAAAATGATTCTTGCCAGAAAAGGAAGTGAGAGTGCTGCGGCGAAAGGTGGTATGATGTCTGCTGCAGCAAAATCCGGTTCAATGCAAGCTACCGGAAATGGAACAAAGACGGGTATCCAAACTGCGTCATCCGGAGCGGCAGGTGGTGCGGCAAAGGGTGCTGCAAAAGGAGCGGCAAAGGCAGGAGGTACCGCCGCATCCGGAGCAGCTACTGGTGGAGTAATGCTTGGTGTAGCTGTTGTTAAAAAGACGATTGAAGTCGGACGACGTGAAGGCAGGAGAATAAAAGCAAACCTGGAATCAACAACTGATATGAAACAAAGCAAAAGGACAGAAGTAACCGGAAAAAGAAAGAGTAAGAAGAAAGGAAAATCAGATGATGGCAGTCCTGGTTCTATGGAATTAGGAAGCGGATTATCTATCTTTTTCCTGGTAAAATTATGCGCAGCTTTTATGATGGTTGTTGGTGGTTTGCAATAGCAGCTGCATCCTGCACACCTAAAAAAAGCAGAAGAGGAAGGATTAAAAATTGTTGTTGCTGCAGAACAGGAACTGGAAAGTTCTGACCTCAATATAGGCGGTGACAAATACAAAAAATGGTATGGCATGGATGATAACTGGTGTGCTATGTTCGTTTCCTGGTGCGCTGACCAATGTGGTTATATAAAGGATGGCACCATGCCAAGGACTGCCAGTGTTGCTAACATGGCACAGTGGTATATGAAAGCTGACCTTTATCAGAAAAAAGAAAGTGGGTATGAACCCAAAGCCGGTGATATTATATTTTTTGGAAATGGGAAAAGTCATACCGGAATTGTGGTAGACTATGACAAAGAAAACCAGATTGTGATAACAATTGAAGGAAATACTGGAACATCCTTTGCAAAACCATACCATAAAGGAAGCCAGGTAAAGAAATGTAAGTACCCACTGAATTATAAATATACCGTTGGGTATGGCACACCGGAATATCCGGCAGAGGAAGATTCAACAGAGACTGCAGAAGGTGAAGTGGATGCAGCTGGTGATGCTCCATAATGGCTGCATACTAAAGTGGACTGGATATCAGTTTTTCTGTGTGCTATAGTAGAATCAGGAAGAAAAGGAAATCCAAAACAGCAGATGAGAGGAGCTGAAAGGGATTTCCTTTTTGCTTGTCAGCATGTACCGGAATCCGGTACGGGAAGGAGAAAACAAAATGAGATTGAGAAGAATAAAATTTTGGCTGTCAGTATTTGAAATGAAGTTAATTAATCTTCCATCTATTTGTTTCAGAAAGAAAAAATGGATTCATTATGTGAAAAAATTGAAACAATTGATTGAAGAACAAAATGCCAAAGGAGAACCGGAAAATAGAACCATTAAGATGTTACAGGAGCAGATGGAAGAGTGGATTTATTCAGAAAGACACCTTCCAAAGAAGGAGAGGTTCTTTCTAAATAAATTATTTTTATTGCTGGAGTGAATCACTATGTTTGTCACTTTTAATTAAAATATCCGGTTTCTTTTCTAATGATATTCCGGGATGATTTAATTCAAAAATATATCGTTCTAGTAAGGAAATGGTATGGCATATTTTTTCATAATTTCTTAAGGTTGAAACAAGAATATATAAGTAGAACAGCAGTATAAAAATCAAGACAATATTTGTACTGTTTGAATCAATGATTGATTTTATGTCCAAATTTTGAAAGGACAGATTATTAATACTACAGCTAGTTAAATTGTTTGCAACAAGAAGAAAAACAGGTATTAAGGAGTAACTTTGTAAGACCGAAAGCCGGTGTTTTAAAGTTTCCTTTATGTTTTTGTAATCTATTAAATAATAATTATATGTGTTTAAAGGATTGGCGTTTTTAAATTTGATTAAGCTTAGAAAAAAGATGAGTTTTCAGAGTACAAGTCGTGTGATATGCATATCGACCAACAATAATCCAATAACACACGAGGAGAAAAATAGATGAAGAGAGTGCTTTTATCAAGAGATAAAGCTGACTCTGTTAAAATTGCCCGATATGCACTTGACAAGTGGCAAAATCTTAAACAGTATAGCGTTATGGATGAATTACGCAATCAACTCAAAACCATGAACCGTCAGTTTGGCTTTTACATGAAGCACAAGACGGCTATGAAGAATAACCTTATCGGCATCCTTGACCAAACCTATCCTGGTGTTAATACTTATTTTGACAGTCCTGCACGTAGTGACGGCAGCCAGAAATGGGTCGATTTTGCATCTACATACTGGCATGTAGACTGTGTCCGTAAAATGTCCATAAACGCTTTTATTGATCACTATGAAAACTGGTGCAAACGCAAGAAGTACAACTTCAGCAAGTCAAAAGCTGAAGAAATCTATGGAAAAGCAAAGGAGCTTGTTCCTGTACTTCCTAAGGATGACATTACAAAGCTTATTATCAAGCAGGCAGTTGACCAACTTAACAGTGCTTCTATTACTGTTGAGTCGCTACGCACTCTCATGAACGAAACTGCATCCAAGCTTCCGGAGTATCCCGTTGTTATGGCAATGAAAGGGGTTGGAACGTCACTCGGTCCTCAACTGATGGCTGAGATTGGTGATGTTTCCCGTTTCACTCACAAGGGTGCCATTACTGCTTTTGCCGGTGTAGACCCTGGTGTTAACGAATCCGGCTCTTATGAACAGAAAAGTGTTCCAACTTCAAAACGAGGTTCTTCTGACCTCAGGAAAACACTATTTCAGGTAATGGATGTCTTAATCAAAACACATCCACAAGATGATCCTGTGTATCAGTTCTTAGACAAAAAAACGGGCTCAAAAAGAAACCGTATTATGTCTATATGACTGCCGGTGCTAACAAGTTTCTACGCATCTACTATGGACGAGTGAAAGAATATCTTGCATCTCTTCCAGAATCTTAATTATCTACTATACCTTTCAGACCAGCACTGTGTGGTGGTCTTGTTTTGATAGTATGATCTCCTTGCCAGAATGGATCAGGACTGTAAATATTATTTACAGCATCCACATGAGAAACATTTATGGGCAGGAAATGTGGAAGAACATATTGAAGACATGAAAAAAATATATAACAGTTTTCCGGATGAGGGAAAACCCGAATGGCTCAGTATGGAAGAAATTGAAACATATGAAAAGGAAATGAAGGCACTTACAAAAACCTGACACCGGAGAAGGAGAATAAAACAGCGGTAAAAAAAGAAATTGGAGCAGAAAGGACCAAAATTATAATGTATTAACATGATGATGTACCGGAATCCGGTACATTTTTTGTTGCCAATCATCGTAAAGAGTGCTTGTAGCAGGTTCTTACGATGGGAAAGGAGAAGGAATGACGGAGCAGGATATTATGGAGGTTATTTCAGAGGTAAATCAGCGGGTAGCCAATGTGGAAAAAGAACGTACAGCGGAGCAGGTGACGTTTCGCCTTGCAATCAAGCGTCTGACCAGACTTATCGGGCAGCTTGGTGAAGCTAGATGTGAAGCATTGTGTGCTGCCAAAACTAAATGGTTCAGAAAGAACCATTCAGATAGCGGTATCTGCAGATTCAGAGCCTTTATTTAAAGGCTGGTTTATCAATCATCTGACCAGTGAATTATCCGGAGGCGAAAAGGAACTGGAAGATATTAAAAATTTCACAGAAGGCAATTATTCTATTTTTAATGTTCCATTTGAGGGGGAAGAACTAAAAGAGGTTTTTCCAGATTTTGACACGCTTGGTATTAATTATGCAGTTCTCCCAGACCTTAAGGTTGGAGATAACAACAGTCAGCTCGTTATTCCAAACACGGACCGAAATAAACTGGAGATGTGGTTTAAAATGTGGAAAGAAAAGCAGCTTAGAAATGGAGAACAGCCGGGCGAAATATATGAAATGGACGAAAACTCTTATATGAATACCGGAACTCTTGGTGAAGAGGAATATATTGGCGCTGCTGACCCGAAATTCCAGGAAGCCAATATGCAGTTTGAACAAAATGAAAAAGAAATACCTGGTATTCCTGCAATAGGAAAGGAAAATTCGGAAGAATTTATCCGGTTATCCCAGGATAACAATTATAAGAAAATAACCATTAACAATGATACTTTGGTCGAGAATGTGGTTCTTTCGGAACGTGAGAAGGTCTTATCAAAGCAGGGTTTCTTTATATCCAGAATACCAGGAACATATGGCGAAAAACAAATGACACTCATATTGCCAAAAAGTCAGGTTTTTAAGACAGATGAGGGAAAGACCTTTTATTGCTTTTATTCCGAAAAACAAAGGAAGTATGGTTGCTTCGGCAAAAGGTGAAGTAAAGGAATTATCATTTGATGATGTCATGAATGCATATGACCCAGTTAAGCGTGGCTTCCGGAAAGTAGAAGAAATGATGAAGCCGGAGATAAGCCCAGATATCAAACCAGATATCAAACTTTCACCGGATATGGCAAAGGATATTGCTGGAAAAGGTGGTCCTTTACCAAAAATAAAACCATAAAGGGGGGCTTGTATGGCTTCTTATGGAACACGTTATATAAAAAAGAAGACTCCTTATGGTCTGTACTTTGCTTTACTGGTCATATTCCTGATAGTCGGCTATTTTGTGTCCGGCTTATATAATATACCAAATGTGAAGTTAAACAATCTGCAGGATAGCCTCCTTTACTGTTTTATGCATCCTCTTTCTAATTGGAACGAGAAAACGCCTGCAGTAATGGGGGCATTTTTCATACTTTGGTTTATGCTTCTTTCATACTTTATGTATTATTATCGTAACTTTCAAAGCGAGATGGAGCATGGTGATGCAAACTGGGTTGAACCGGAAGTCATTACAAAGGAACTTTCTGATAAAGAAGAAATTTGTAACAGGATATTATCAGAATCACTTCGAATCAGTTGTCGTGGGGGTATCTCCAACAATAATATGATGATTATAGGTTCTTCGGGTTCTTTTAAGACTACATCTGTCTTTTTTATACCCAGATGTTTGATATATTAACACGTCTTTCTGACAATGAAATACACGGACCACTTCCTGTGCCAGTAGAAGTATGGATGGATGAGTTTTACGCCGGAGCACGCCCTGCAAATACAGATGTGCTGCTTGGAGTTGTTCGTAGTAGAAATATATCTATGATTATAATGTTACAGTCTATTGCACAGCTGCAGACCTTGTACAAGGAAAACAAATGGGAAACTATGATGGATAACCTTGCAACAGTTGTTTATCTGGGTTCTGGTCCGGCGGCAAAATCGACACATGAATGGATTTCAAATTTATTAAGTACTTCAACGGTTGATAGCAGGTCTGATAATGTCCACCTGGGGGCAAATGGAAACAGTGGACTTGATTTCCATAGGGCAGAAATCAAGTTAATGACGCCAGAGCAGGTAAAGAGAATGCCACCAACAGAGTGTATTGTTTTCATAGAGAGTAGACCACCGGTCTATGACAGAAAAGCTATCCCTTTTGATAAGCCGGATTATGGCTTTGTTGCAACAGATTTTCTGAAAAAACGTTATTCAGAAGCACTGGGGTTAGGTGAATATGAACATCCGGTGCATACGGTGTATGACCCGATTCATTTCCGATATATTACTGTGGAACAGGAAAAACGCCTGCAGGTAGTAACAAAACAGGAAGATATTGAATCGTTTCAGGAAGCGGCGAAGAATGACCCTCGTATTCTTACCTGTAACATTGATGAAACAGAGCTGCTTTATTTGAATTGGAATCGAAGAAAATGTAGCGTCGAAGAAGTGCAGCAGATATTCATGCAGACAATTGAAGCAGAAAAACGCAAAATGGAAGACCTGAAAGGACTATCTGTTCTGCAGGATGTTGATGGTGGAGAAATCATCCTTCCAAAGCCAGTAGAAGAGAAATCGGATAAAACCGGCTGGAATATGGATTGTTCATTAAGAGAAATCTTATCTGAACATTGGAACGATTTAAGTCAGATTGAGCAGGAAGAAATATGTATTGACCTTGCCAGTGACTTGAATGAAACACAAATAAAAAGAAATATTGCGTCTTCCAGTGGATGAAATGGAAGTAAGACGCAGAGCTTATATTTTAATGAATAAGGACAATAAAAAAAACAGGCTACAGGTTAATTTGTAAATGTACCGAATTCCGGTACATGGAGAAAGAGTGTTTTTAGAGCAGGAGCTTTAAAAACACTCTTTTTTGTATGAGCAAAGGAAAGGAGCAGAAATATGGCAGGATATAGTGGATTTAGTATGAGCAATAATGCAGTTGATGCATACGATAATGGAGAAAAACCATTGAGCAAATGGAGCAAAGCAGAGATATTACAAGAAATTCGTATTTATGCCAAAGAGAATAATATAAATATAGACATGGAAAAGCTGAATAAAGTGTCTTTGCCAGTATTGAGAGACTCATTTCTATATAAGACAGCATACCATCATACATCGAAGTTTTATAATAGCACTGATTTTTATGCTATAGATTTTGATACGGTGAATGAAATGGTAGATTTGGAAAGTGTCCAGAAGCTGCTGGAACTTACCGAGGAAGAAAAAATGTTGAAAAAGCAGGAAAAGAAAGAGGATTCACCTGAAATGTGGGAATGTGCATATCTTGTCTGGGGTGGGACAAGAGCACATCCAAAGGCTACAGAGCAGACAGCAATTGGCGAGGTTCGAGGAAACTGGTTTTACCTTCCAGAGGGTGGAAAGAAATCTATCAAGGCGAACGGATTTCGTTTTATCCGGCAGATAAAAGAGGAACCGGCAGTGCAGGCGCAGCCAATAAAAGAACAGACAAAACAGCCGGTTAATAAAGTTACAAAGCGTGTAAAACCAAGAGGTCCCAAACTTTAAATTAGTTGTTTATAGTGTACCGAAATTCGGTACAAAAATATATCAAAGTGTCAGTAAGAAAGGCGGTTTGTATGAAGAAATATGATTATATATCTACATTGGCACAAGAAACAGCAGCAAATATAGTTAAAAGCAGTGTTGAGTGGATGAAGTATTTGACCACAGCAGCAAGATTGTATAAATATCCATTTTGTGATCAGCTTCTGATTTATGCACAAAGACCAGATGCAACAGCGTGTGCGTCTATGGATATCTGGAATGAAAAAATGCATTGCTGGGTAAACAGAGGAGCGAGCGGAATTGCATTAATAGACGAGAGTGCAAAAGGGAAAAAACTTAAATATGTTTTTGATGTATCGGATGTTCATGCAGCAAATCATATTGGACGATATCCGCAGTCTTGGGTATTGGAGGAGAAACACAAGGATGATGTGATTTCGCACTTAGAAACAATTTATGGTGGAACAGATGAAGATAAGTCGTTTGAGGAAAGACTGTTTGAAGTTTCACAGAAAATAGTGGCAGATTATTATGAAGAAATACTTCCGGATTTACAGAATAAGTCAGAAGGAAGTTCCTTAGAGAACTTGGATGAACAGAATATAGGAATTCGTTTCAAGGAAACACTTACTGATAGTATAGCTTTTATGCTTTTATCTGCTTGCGGTGTAGATATGAAAGAGTATCAATCGAAATTTTCATTTGATTTTATCCATGAATTTGATACTATGGATAGTTTATATATTTTAGGAGATGCAACCAGTGAGCTGGCAAAACCGGTACTTGTAGAAATTGGAAAGACTGTCAGAATATATAATCGAATTCATGAAAAGGAACAGGAAGAAAATTTATTACAAAAAGGTATTGAAAATACTCCCAAAATAGACTACAATGCTTTAAAGCGTAAAAGCGATAGCGAACAGGAAAATATATTAGAAATTAATAATAAAGAAGGGGGTAATATTGATGAAACTGAACTACGAACAGAACGGAGATTACATGATTCCAACGTTACAGGCGGACGTTCAACCGGAGGAGCCAATAACGAAGTATGGAATAATGAGGGAGACGTATCTGAAAGAAAAACACCATGGGGTGTATTCAGCACTACTCCTGAAGGGAGAACTCGTCGAGCATTTACTGATGATTCAGAAACAGGCAGAGGAGAGAATGGAGCAGTTGACATCGCAGATGGCAGAGAAAGAAGGAATAACGGAACAGCTCAAAGCGGACAATCAGATGCTTTGGGTAGCAAAGATGAACAGTATTCAGAATCGGGCAGAGGAAATAGTGAGAGCAGAGATAATCTGCAGCTTATAGAAGATAATTCTCAGGAACCCGTATTTACACAATTAAAGTCTGTTTCCTTCATTTGAAGAACAGGTTGGAACAGTAGCAGCAGCGGAAGCAAGTATGAAATTTACTATGCCCGCTGCTTTTTCTTTGCAACAGGAAACAATTGAGACGATTTTAAGAAGTGGCGGCGGAAAGCAGCATAGTAGAAAACGTATTTATGCCAAATATACTGAAGGCAAGACTGCAGAGAGCATGGTAGCATTTCTAAAAAAAAGAATATGGACAGACGGGAAAAGGATTTGAGATTGACGGCAATCCTATATCGGTATGGTTTGATGAATATGGAATGAGTATTGGCTATGGAACACAGGCAAAGGAAACGCCGATAGAAACCATGAACTGGGAAGACGTAGAAAGACATATTCGTTCTATGGTGGAAAACGGAACGTATATGGATATCAGAGAAGCATATCTTGTAGATACAGAGGAAAGAGAGAGAGTTGCAAATCAGATATATTACTTTTTTGGCGTGATGGAATGGATGAAACACCGGAAGAAATCGGAATTAAGGAAGGTAACTTCCCAGCGAGTGAGGCAACACTTATGGAATTGCTTTCTGACCATGATGGTAGAGAAAAAAATCAGAGCAATTATTAAAAATGCCGAGGAACGTCTTGCTTCTGGAGAAGTGGTGCTCAAATGGAATCATGTGAAGTCACCGGAATATCTCTTATCGGAAATTACAGACCTGGATATGGAAAGACTGGAATTTCCACTACCGGATACTTTGGAAGTAAAGCAGGAAGATTTTATTACACAGGATGAGATTGACTACGCACTTTGTAAAGGAAGCGGAGTTTTCCATGGAGCGTTCCGTATTTATGATTATTTCAAGGAAGGTCATGATAAGAAGGAGACCATTGATTTCTTAAAAATGAATATGGAACAGGTGGTGGATCCGGTGGCTTACCGGGAAATGATGATTCCCACCATGATTATGATAGTAAAGGTATCCGTCTGGAAAAAGGAAGTTATGTCAATCCGTATGCAAAGGTGCTACTTAACTGGAATGTTGTAGAAAAAAGATTGAGAGAATTAATCTCTGAGGACAAATATCTTTCGGAAGAAGATAAAGAAAAATACCTCGAATATAAGGAAGTTCAAGCAAAAGCGGACAGGCAATATGAACTTAATAGGCTTGAACATGCTGTGCCGGAAATGAAATCGAAAAAAGTTACGATTGATAGACAGGGAGTGCACTTTGATTGATGAGTGGGGGACAGAAAATGAAAAGTACCTGCTCGGAAATGATATGGAGGAGCGTGCTTTATATTATGCACAGGTCAATGATAAGGTTTTTGAATATGATTACAAGCCAGGGAGAAGTGAGGTAGAGGATGATTATATCAATGCGATAGCAGAGGAGGATATAGATCGGCATGAAACTGAGGTATTTGCACGTTTGGAAGGAACTGATGATGCAGCGGAATCGGAGGTAGTAGATGAGACGGATACATTTCAGACTCAAAAAGAGAATATTCTAATACCGAATAAAGGTAATGCTGTCAATTTCAGTATTAGTAATGATAACCTGGGCATTGGAACGCCGAAAGAGAAGTTTCAAAGAAATATAGAAGCAATTAGATTATTGGAACAAATTGAAAGTGAACATCGTTATGCAAATCCACAGGAGCAGGATATTTTATCCCAGTATGTTGGTTGGGGAGGACTTTCTGATGCTTTTGATGAGAGTAAAACAAACTGGGCAACAGAGTACCAGGAATTAAAAAACTGTTATCACCGGAAGAATACCGTATGGCAAGGGAAAGTACATTAAATGCTCATTATACCAGTCCTGCCATTATTCGTAGTATGTATGAAGTGATTGAAAGAATGGGATTTAAAAAGGAAATATCTTAGAGCCATCTATGGGTATTGGTAATTTCTTTGGTATGATGCCGGAGTCTATGAAGGAAAGCAGACTATATGGAGTGGAACTTGATAGTATTACCGGACGTATTGCGAGGCTGCTGTATCCAAAAGCAGATATTCAGATTAAAGGATTTGAAAAGACGGATTATCCAAATGATTTCTTCGATATAGCTATTGGAAATGTTCCTTTTGGACAATATAAAGTATTAGACCATGCATATGAAAAAAATAACTTCCTAATCCATGATTATTTCTTTGCAAAGACTTTAGATAAAGTACGTCCGGGTGGTGTAGTAGCATTTATTACAAGCAAGGGAACTATGGATTCCCAATACTGCATTTAAAGCGAATGCCGGTACAGAAGTTACTTCTGATATTTTGTTTTTCCAAAAACGTGACCGGATGGTGGTACGGGAACCGGATTGGGTTTATTTGGAAGAAAATGATGCTGGAATTAAGATGAATTCTTATTTTGTGAATCATCCGGAACAGATAGTAGGAAAGATGGAACTGGTATCCGGACCATATGGCATGGAAAGTACCTGCAGGTTAGATGAAAGCAGACCGTTTGAAGAACAGTTAAAAGAGGCTGGGGACGAATAACTGGTACGATAGATACATTAGAACTGGAGACGGAATTAGACAATGAATTGAGTAAACAAAGCATTCCGGCAGACCCTAATGTTAAAAATTTCAGCTATGCATTGGTGGGGAATGAAGTATATTATCGAGAAAATTCGGTTATGAAACCTGTGGAAGTGTCAGATACCGCAAAAGGACGTATTAGAGGTATGGTAGCAATCCGCAATTGTACCCAGGAGCTGATAGATATGCAGCTTAATGAATACGGAGACCATGAAATTGAAAAAAAACAGAGAGAACTAAATGAATTATATGATGATTTTTCTGGAAAGTATGGTCTTATTAACTCACAAACCAATAAAAGAGCATTTAATCAGGATTCCAGTTATTGTCTGTTATGCTCCTTGGAAAAACTTGATGATGAGGGTAATTTCAAGGGGAAAGCAGACATGTTTTCTAAACGAACGATAAAGAAGGCAGAGGTTGTTTCTTCTGTTGATACGGCCAGTGAAGCACTTGCAGTATCCCTTGGGGAGAAGGCAAAGGTTGACCTTCCTTATATGGAAAAATTGACAGGTAAAGATATAGACATTCTAATCGAGGACCTTAGCGGAGTTATTTACAAAAATCCTTTGACAGATGAATGGGAGACAGCGGATGAATATTTGAGTGGAAATATACGGGAAAAATTGAAGATTGCCAGTACTTATGCGGAAAATCATCCGGAATATGCTATTAATGTACAGGCACTTAAAGCGGTACAGCCTAAAGAACTGGATGCTTCTGAGATAGAGGTACGTATTGGTGCCACATGGATTGATGTTCAATATATTGAAGATTTCATGAGTGATACTTTTGAAACGCCGGCACATTTATTAAATAGAGATATTATAGGAGTACAGTTTTCAAATATAACCGGTGAGTGGAATATACAGGGAAAAAATGCTGACTGGGGAAACTCTCTGGTTAATGTGACTTATGGTACAAGCCGGGTGAATGCCTATAAGATATTAGAAGATTCTTTGAATCTTAAGGATACCAGGGTGTATGATACTATTGAAGAAGATGGTAAAGAGAAGAGAGTTCTAAATAAGAAAGAAACTACCATTGCCAGTCAGAAGCAGGAATCTATTCGTGAAGCATTTAAAGATTGGATATTCAGAGACCAGGAACGTAGACAGACACTGGTGGCAAAATATAATGAGCTTTTCAATTCTACAAGACCACGAGAATATGATGGTTCACACTTAAAATTTCCAGGAATGACACCTGATATTGAATTAAAACCACATCAGAAAAATGCAGTGGCGCATATTTTATATGGTCATAATACCCTGCTTGCACATTGTGTAGGTGCTGGAAAGACATTTGAAATGACAGCGGCAGCTATGGAGAGTAAGCGGCTTGGGTTGTGCCAGAAGTCACTTTTTGTTGTACCTAATCATTTGACGGAGCAGTGGGCAAGTGATTTCCTGCGGTTATATCCCGGAGCAAATATCCTTGCAGCTACGAAGAAAGATTTTGAACCTGCGAACCGTAAGAAATTCTGCTCCCGTATTGCAACAGGTGATTATGATGCTGTGATTATTGGACATACACAGTTCGAAAAAATTCCGCTTTCTATTGAGAGACAAACAGCCATCATTGAAAAACAGATTGATGAAATAAAACTTGCAATTGAGCAGACAAAGGCTGAAAACGGAGAGCGTTATACCATTAAGCAGATGGAAAAAACGAGAAAATCCTTACAAGTACGTCTTGATAAGTTGAATGACCAGAGCCGTAAGGATAATGTCGTAACTTTTGAGCAGCTTGGTGTTGACCGATTATTTGTAGATGAGAGCCATAATTATAAAAACCTTTTCTTATATACAAAAATGCGTAATGTGGCAGGAATAGCACAAACAGAAGCACAAAAAGTCTTCTGATATGTTTGCTAAATGTCAGTACCTGGATGAAATAACAGGTGGAAAAGGAGTAACTTTTGCTACCGGAACACCTATTAGCAACAGTATGACAGAGTTGTATACAAATATGCGATATCTGCAGTATAATACATTGCAGAAATTAGGGTTAGGACATTTTGATGCGTGGGCTGCATCTTTTGGCGAAACACAAACTGCAATAGAACTTGCTCCGGAGGGAACCGGATACAGAGCAAAAACCAGGTTTGCTAAATTTTTTAATTTACCGGAGCTTATAAGTCTTTTTAAAGAAAGTGCAGACATTCAGACCCCGGACATGTTAAATCTTCCAGTTCCGGAAGCGGAGTATGAAAATGTAGTATTAAAACCGAGTGATTTTCAAAAGGATATGGTAGCAGCGCTTGCAGAGAGGGCAGAGGCTGTCAGGGATAAAAGGGTCGAATCTAATGTTGATAATATGCTTAAGATTACAAATGATGGAAGAAAGCTGGCACTTGACCAAAGACTTATAAATGATATGCTTCCGGATAATGATAATTCCAAAGCTGCAGCTTGTGTTGAACAGGTATATAAGATATGGAAGGATACCATGGAACAGAGGTCAACGCAGCTTATTTTCTGTGACTTATCTACACCTAAAGGTGATGGAACATTTAATGTGTATGAGGATGTCAAAGAGAAGCTGATGGATAAAGGAGTACCTGGAAATGAAATAGCATTTATACATGATGCGAATACGGAACTTAGAAAGGCGGAACTGTTTGCAAAGGTAAGAAGTGGACAGGTTCGCTTTTTGCTTGGCTCAACGGCAAAAATGGGAGCAGGTACTAATGTACAGGACCGGCTTATTGCATTGCACCATTTGGATGTACCTTGGAGACCATCTGATATTGAGCAGCAAGAGGGACGTATCTTAAGACAGGGAAACCAGAATGCAAAGGTTAAAATATTCCGCTATGTTACAGAGGGAACGTTTGACAGCTATTCCTGGCAGCTTATAGAAAATAAGCAGAAATTTATTGGACAAATTATGACCAGCAAATCCCCAGTAAGAAGTTGTGAAGACGTGGATGAAGCAGCTCTTTCTTATGCAGAGGTAAAAGCACTTGCTACAGGAAATCCTTATATTAAGGAAAAGATGGACTTGGATATCCAGGTTTCACGTTTAAAATTGATGAAGGCTAACCACACTAGTCAGAAGTACCGCCTGGAAGATAATATTACACAGCATTACCCACAGCAGATTGCTCATTTGAAAGAAAGTATAGAAGGCTTTTCGAAAGATATACAAAGGTATAAAAGAAATAAGCCATTGGAAAAAGAGGATTTTTCGATAACTGTTTGCGGTAAGGATTATAGTGATAAAAAAGAAGCGGGAACAGCTCTCATTGCTATATGCAAAGAATCAAAGGATATTGATGCCAGTGTGGATGTTGGGGAATATCTTGGATTCTCGCTTAAAGTTAAATTTGATGCTTTCTATAGGAGATTTGTACTGAATGTAAAAGGCGATATGAGTCATCCTATCGAAATAGGCGTGGATCCATTTGGTAATCTTACCCGTATAAATAACGCCTTAGAAGCAATGCCGGCGGAATTGGAAGAAGCACAGACAAAACTTGCTAACGTGGAACATCAGCTTGAAACGGCAAAGATAGAGGTAAACAAACCGTTTCTGCAGGAAGCAGAGCTTTCAGAAAAATTAGAAAGACTTGCGGAGCTAGACGCACTTCTTAATATGGGAGAAAAGGAGGATAGCATAATAGAAAACACAACGGAAGATATAATAGAGCCAGTAATAACACCGACAAATAAATTTACAAAGCGTGTAAAACCAAGAGGACCAAAGTTATAATGAAATAGGAAGAAATAATAAAAGGTGCATTAGTGTAATAGCTGATGCATCTTTTTTATTATCGAATTTAGAACCAATATTTAAGGATATAAAGTAATAGTATTTATGGGTATTGGCAGTATCTTTTGAAAGTAGTATTATGTGAATATAAAAAAGAGAGGAGGAAACAGCAGAATGTCAGTTATTACGTCAAGTGGTCAGGTAATACAGTATGATGCAGAGGATTTGATTATCAGATTAAAGGAAGATATCAAAAAATATGGCTTTGGAAAAAGAGTAAGAGTATGGTGCTGGGATACTGATGGCATTGTGTTGTATCTGAATTACAATTATATAGAGGAAGAGCCAATGTTAAGGGATATAGATATAGAGCATGGTGTCTATTTTAAAAAGATGGCAATGGGAGAACTGCTTCCTCTTTTCGAAAAAGAAAATGCTATATTATATTAAGAAAAAAGTAGTCTGCTGATTTTTTTGTTAAAATGAATTTGACAAACGAAAATTGGAAGACTACAATTTCCTTAAAAGAATTTCTTATTCATACAAAAGAGGGGAGAGGTATTTATGAAGGGTTTTAGACAGTTGAAATGGCGTGACAGGGTACGATTGGAAGAACTACTTAAATTTCATACGAATAAATCAGAGATAGCCAGAATTATGCAGGTCAGTCGTGTTACTATTTACAATGAGCTGAAAAGAGGTGCTTATGCCCATCGTAATTCTGATTGGACTACTACTGTGTGTTATAGTGCGGATTTGGCACAAAAAAAGTATGAAGAAAATCTCAAAGTGCGTGGTACACAGCTTAAAATAGGGAATGATATAAAGCTGGCGAATTATATAGAACAGAAAATAGTGGAGAATCATTATAGTCCAGGAGCTCTTATTGGAGAAATGAGGCGTACTGGAATGTTTAAAGAATTTAATACCAGTATATGTGAAAAGACGGTTTATAATTATATTGATAAGGGTATCTTCTTAAGTCTGACGAATAAAGACCTTCCGGTAAAGGGAAAAAAGAAACGGAAATATAATAAGGTTCATATCCAGAAACGTCTTGAGAGGGGAATCAGTATCGAGGAACGTCCGAAAAATGTTAATTCCAGAAAAGAGTTTGGACACTGGGAAATGGATAGTGTTATAGGAAAGCGTGGGAATTCGAAAAAGACACTGCTTACCTTAACGGAAAGAAAGACACGCAGGGAATATGTTTTCCTTCAAAGAGACAAGTCTGCCGGAGCAGTAGTCGATACGCTGGATATATTGGAGAGACGTTGGGGAAAAGAACTTTTTAGAAGTATTTTTAAAACAATAACAGTAGATAATGGAACCGAATTCTCTGATTATAGCGGAATTGAAAAATCAGTTTATGGTGGAAATAGAACAAAATTATATTATTGTCATCCGTACAGTAGTTGGGAACGTGGTACAAATGAAAATACAAATAGAATGGTTCGAAGGCAGGCTCCTAAAGGTACATCTTTTGAAAATATATCAGAAGAAGATGTTCAACAGATAGAGGATTGGGTAAATAAGTACCCCCGTAAGATATTTGGATATGTTACAGCTGCAGAGCTATTCGATGAAGAAATAAGATTAATGATATAAGAGGAGTGTAACTGAATATTTTTAAGAGACTGGCATAGTGGCAGTCTTTTTTTCGTATAAAGAAATGGATAGCTGTATATGGCAGAGTGTGCTCTATAAGCTGTTTTAGGTTGGAAAATCAATAGCTATGTGAAAAGTATATTAAAAATCAACAATAGGACTACTATTTTATTGTTGATTTTTTATAAAACAGAAAAATGTAAAAAAAAAGGTTGCATTTTAAAAGATAGGGTAAAGTCACAAAAAAAGGTTGAAAAATGGCTTGTTTTATTATAGAATAGAACGAGTGAGTGACAAGTTTGGAATGAGAATTTTTTCCAATACCCGTAAGAACCTGCCGATGGCAGCGTCTTATGGTGCTTAGCAACGAAAATTAGGAGGAATATCGATGATTTCAGCAGGAGATTTCAGAAACGGAATTACAATCGAATTAGAAGGAAATATTTATCAGATTATTGAATTCCAGCACGTTAAACCTGGAAAGGGTGCTGCATTTGTCAGAACCAAATTAAAGAATATCAAGAGTGGCGGTGTAGTTGAGAAAACTTTCCGTCCAACAGAGAAATGCCCACAGGCACGTATCGACCGTAAAGATATGCAGTATTTATATTCTGACGGAGATTTGTATTACTTCATGGATGTTGAAAACTATGAGCAGATTGCTTTAGATAAGACAACCATCGGTGATACCTTAAAATTTGTAAAAGAGAACGAAATGTGTAAAATCTGTTCTCACAATGGCAACGTATTTGCTGTTGAACCACCATTGTTTGTTGAACTTCAGATTACAGAGACAGAACCTGGATTCAAGGGTGATACTGCAACAGGTGCAACAAAACCTGCAACTGTTGAGACTGGTGCAACTGTAATGGTTCCATTATTCGTAGAGCAGGATGATGTCATTAAAATCGATACAAGAACTGGTGAGTATTTATCCAGAGTATAATTTCATGCGAAATATGTGGGAGTTTCAAAACAGTTGTTTTGAAACTCCTTTTTCTGTTGCCGGGTAATAGGAAAGAACTGTCAGTGGCAGTACCAGCAGGTTATGGCAATGAGAATGGAAAGTTGAGGAAACAGGCTATGCAGGAAGAAAGCAGAAAAGAGAAAAATTTCATAAAAAGGATTTATCATGCAGAAGCACCAAAGTGGTTGAAATATGCGATATTATTCGGATATCCGGTTCTGCTTTTTTATATTACTGCATTTATGACATATAATCCTTTTGTAAGAACCAGGTGGAGAGCACAAATTCTAAATCTCCTTTTATTTGAGGCTTTTGTGTGGCTGCTGCTGGCGATTACCGGAAGTGCAGTGATTGCACTTCGCACGGAGACAATTCTTGGAATTGCACTGAGCATTGCGAATTATTATGTCATTTCCTTCCGTGGTTCTCCGGTGGTTCCGTGGGATTTACTGTCTCTTGGAACGGCAGCTAGTGTTGCCGGAGGCTATGATTATACTTTGCCGCCCCGTCAGATTGCATTGATTCTTCTGATGCTCTTTCTGGCATTTACGGAGCGTTATGCAAAGATTCATATTTCACGGAAAAAGATATTGCTCCGTGCAGGTAGTGCTGTGATTTCTATTGCCTGTATGGCAGGAATTGGCTGGATGGTACAGGATGATGCAATGGTAAGTGAATTACAGCTGTATCCGTTTCTTTTTACGCCTACAGTCATGTATGAACGAAATGGCTTTGCTGTGACGTTTCTTATGGATATGCAGTATCTTAAGGTGGAGAAGCCGGAAGGATATTCCGTTGAAAAGGCAAAGAAATTATTAGAAAAAGAGGATGGTCTTGAATGGACGGCATACGACCAGAGAAATAATTTTGGAGAGGAATTCGCAAATCAGAAAGAAACAACAGACCAGCTTCCGAATGTTATCGTCATTATGGATGAAGCCTTTTCCGATTTGGGGGTCCTGTCCGATGAGGCACTTCCGGTAAATGAAGATTATATGCCGTTTATTCACAGCCTGCAACAGAGGGCAGAAAATACCCAGACCGGATATTTGAATGTATCGGTGAAGGGTGGAAATACAGCAAATACGGAATTTGAATTTTTAACGGGAGATACCATGGCATTTCTTCCGGCAGGTAGTATTCCGTATCAGCAGTATATTACGAAGGATACACCAAGCATGGCATCCTATCTAAAGAGCTTGGGCTATGAGACATATGCCATGCATCCGTATTATGCGTCCGGCTGGAACCGGGATAAGATATATCCGCTGCTGGGATTTGACAGCTTTTATTCTTCCACGGATTTCTATGGTTCCACCTATGAGCGGGGCTATATTGATGATTCATCCTGTGTGGATAAGATTATTGAGACATATGAGAAGAAGGATGCAGGAACACCGGCATTTATCTTTAATGTAACCATGCAGAATCACAGCCCATATACCGACGGCTATCAGAATCTTCAGGGAAATGTTACAGTAGATGGAACGGTATCTGCCCAATTATCGGAATATCTGACACTGGTAAAATTATCGGATGCTGCATTGGAAAAGCTGATTGATTATTTTGAGACACAGGACGAACCTACGGTTATCGTATTCTTTGGTGACCACCAGCCGACAGATGCGGTGGTGGAGCCAATCTGGAATTTAGAAGGCAAATCATCCTCTGATTTAACAGAAGAAGAAAATCAGCTTCGTTATAAGGTGCCTTATGTTATCTGGGCAAATTATGATATTGATGAGGCGGTAAATCAGGAGAGCAGTGCCAACTATCTGGGGGCACAGATGATGGAAGCAGCAGGAATTCCGTTGTCGGATTATCAGAATTATTTACTGGAACAAAAGAAGGAGATGCCATTGATTTCCACGCAGCATACGGAAGCAGAAGGCAGTGATGCATGGCTTAATTATCAGACGCTGCAGTATTATCTTTTATTTGACTGGGATGGAGAAAAATAGAAATGAAGGAAAGATTACTTCGAATCAAAAACAATAAGAAGATGCCGTTAATACTGGCTTTTTGCATTCCGTTTTTTCTTGCACTGGGAGTCTGTATCGGCCATGAGATTTATCCTTTTGGCAATCAGTGTTTTCTGCATATTGATATGTATCACCAGTATGCACCGTTTTTTACGGAATTCATGAATAAGTTAAAGAGCGGAAGCGGGTTATTATATACATGGAATCTGGGGCTTGGTACAGATTTTGTATCCCTGATGGCATATTATCTTTCCAGTCCTTTTAACTGGCTGTTATTATTATGTCCGTCTAATCTGGTAATCGAATTTATGACGGTATTGATTCTAATTAAGATTGGACTTAGCGGACTTACTTTTGCATTTTACTTAAACCGGCATTATAAAGATAATGGATATCGCATTGCTTTATTTGCGGTATTCTATGCGTTATCCGGGTTTATGTGTGCTTATAACTGGGATATTATGTGGCTGGATACGGTGGTGTTATTGCCGCTTATTTTGCTGGGTCTGGAAAGATTGGTAGAAGGAAAGAAGATGACGCTTTATGTGGTAACACTGGCGGTTTCGATTCTTTCAAACTACTATATTTCCATTATGGTCTGCATCTATCTGGTGCTTTATTTTGTGATTCTGATATTAGAGCAGAAAAGCGGAATAGGAAAAGCAATTCTTAAATTTGCGACCGGCTCTATCCTGGCAGGCGGTATGGGAGCAATACTGATTCTGCCGGAGATTGTGGCATTAAGCGGAAGTGGTTCCGGTGGAATCTCTTTTCCGGAAAAAATGGAGTGGTATTTTGGCCTGCTGGATGAAGCAGCAAGGTTCTGCATTGGTGTCGAGCCGTCTTCTACGGTAGGACATATGCCAAATCTTTACTGCGGAGCGGCAATTTATTATTATTATTCCTTTATCTTTTGAATCGCAGGATCCGAATTGGTGCAAAGATTCCAAGGCTCTTACTGGTGGCATTTTTCTTTGTGAGCTTTGCAAATAATAAACTGGATTTTATCTGGCATGGCTTTCATTTTCCGGATGGACTTCCGGCAAGACAGACCTTTTTATTTGCATTTTTACTGCTGACCTTAGGTTATGAAGCAGTGCGGGAAGAAAGAGGCAATAGCATTTTTAAAATCCTATTTGCATTCCTGTTAGCGGAGCTGGTATTGGTTTTATGTTTCCGGTTTACAGATTTAGAGCAGGTGACACCGGAGCAGATGCTTTTAACAGGACTTTTGATTTTAGGTTATGCACTTCTGCTGTTATTCTATCGGCGGAAGGATAAGACGGTGCGGACTATCGTATCGATATTTGCGGTGATTCTGGTATGTGCCGAGGCAGGCGTAAATCTTGACACGACCAGTATTTCTACTACCAGCCGGACGCTGTATACCCAGCATTTAGAGGATTATAAAACACTGGCGGAGACAGCAGGAGCAGAGGATGACGGTTTCTTCCGTATGGATAAGTTTAACCGGATGACGAAGAATGAGTCGGCACTTTCAAACTATGCATCCGCATCTATTTTTTCTTCTCTTATAAATAAAGATGTGGCAGATTTCTACCGGGAGATGGGAATGGAAGGCGGCAAGAATTATTACTGCTATAATGGTGCAACGATGCTTACTTCCTCGCTGCTTTCGGTAAAATATATCCTGACGGACAGTGCAGAAGAGGAAAGTCCGTATCGAAGTCTGATATCAGAACAGAATGGCATATACTTATATGAAAATACTTATACACTGCCACTTGGTTTTATGGTAGATAGTGATTTGACGGAAAAGTGGGATTTTACCCTTGGAACACCGATAATGGCACAGAATGAACTCGCCTATGCTCTTGGTGCAACGGAGAATCTTTTAGAGCCGGTGGATGCAGAATTACATGATGGCAAAACCGTGATTCAGATAACGGAAACCGGCTATTATTATGGTTATTATACGATGAAGGATGCCAAAACCATTACTGCAACCACTGGAAACCGCACGCGGACATTTTCTAAATGTGACCATGTCTATTTACTGGATTTGGGCTATTGTGAGGCTGGGGAAGATATTACGCTGACTTCTGCCGATACGGACCAGATACTGGTACAGGGCTACCGGTTAAATGATGCAGCATTTCAGGCAGCATATCATACATTATCCCAGCAGACCATGGAGTTAAAATCCTACAGTGACAGCAGAATCGAAGGCAGCATCAACGTAAAAAAGCCGGAACTCTTTTTGCTGTCCGTGCCGGATGATGAAGGCTGGCATGTCTTTGTGGATGGGGAAGAAGTGGATTATGAGCATTTCTGCGATGCGTTTATCAGCATTCCATTAAAAGAAGGCAGCCATGATATTATATTAAAATATACAACACCGAATCTGAAACTGGGAGCATTGCTTTCCGGTGGAGCATTGTTCTTATTCCTTTGCATTACCTGGATACCGGTTGTTGTGAGAAAACGAGGAGAGAGGGCATGAAGAAAAAAAAATAACATTTCTGATATTTACGGTACTGGCGGTACTTTGTGTTGTTTATTCGGGGATGGTACTGGCAACGGGTTCCGGAACATCATTTTTCTTGTGTGGATTGGGCTGGCGGTACTTTCCTTCCTGTTTGGGTATTCTATCTGGAAATCTTTCTGGAAGAAAGTTCCCCGGCTGGTTAAGGGAATCTGTATTGCTGTCGTTGCAGTGGGATTTACAGCATTTTTCATCGTAGAAGGCTGTATCATAAGTCAGATGCATGAAAAAGGCGAAGCGGGACTTGACTATATTATTGTGCTGGGGGCACAGGTGAGGGAAAGCGGACCAAGTGCTGCGTTGAAATACCGGCTGGATGAGGCAGTGGAATATTTAGAGGATAATCCAAAGACAATCTGTATCGTATCCGGCGGACAGGGTGCAAATGAACCATATTCCGAAGCCGAAGGAATGGCACAGTATTTAAAAGAACAGGGGATTGATGCGTCCCGGATTCTCTTAGAGGATAAGTCCTTAAATACAGAGCAGAATATGGAGTACAGCAGGGCACTGATAAAAGATGGGGCATCCGTTGGTATTATCACCAATGATTTTCATCTGTTCCGGGCAAAGCAGATTGCACGAAAATACGGACTGGACAATATCTGTGGGATAGCAGCAAAGTCTACACCGGTTTATCTTCCAAATAATATGCTGCGGGAATTTTTAGCAGAGATAAAATTTTTGCTGTAATTATGCGGATTCTAAATGGGCTTGCATCGGGTGGAAGAATAGAATAGTATAAAATGTAACAGGAGTTTTATGGAGAAAGGGTTTATTAAGCTATGGAGATTAAATGCGAATACTGTGGCTCCATCATTAAGGAAACAGATGAGAAATGTCCTTACTGTGGAGCCACCAATCAGGCAGTAAAGCGTACTGCAGACCATACGCCAAAGACTATTGAAGAATTGCAGCAGTGGTATCAGGCGCGGAATCTGCCACCGTATGAAGTGACGAGATTCTTTATCGGAATCAATTACACACAGCCCAAAGCCTTTGGTATTTACAGGGAAGGACAGAATGTTATTGTCTATAAGAACAAGGCAAACGGCGAGCGGGCAATCCGCTATCAGGGAACGGATGAAGCCTATGCGGTAAATGAACTGTATCTTAAGTTAAAAGAGGAAATCTTAAACCAGAAGGAACATAATCGGGCTGGAAATGTAAGAAGCAGTTATGGAAATAACAGAAAGCCAATGTCAACAGGAAAGGTAATAGGAAGAACCTTTGCCGGGATTGGAGCATTCTTTCTTTTTTCTTCTTTGGTTCCTTTGTACTCTTTGTGTTGGATGCATTATACCGGGGAATTGGAACAGCACTTTTTATTGCACTGATTGCCGCAGCACCTGTGGCAGTGATATTAGACCTTATTGTTTGTGGTTTAAGGGGAAAAAGCACGGTATTTGAAAAGATATATCAGGGATTTGCCGGAAAGAAATTCTTAACCTGTGCCGTTTGTTTCCTGATGTGCTTTTTAATCATTCTGATTCCGATACATAATTACAAGAAGGCAAGTTATTACCAGTACCAAAATACGGTCTATGTACACAGCCACAATAACTGGTTCGAGTATGATGGTTATGACTATGATAAGATAGACAGTGATGAGGTACCGGATGATATTTTAAATAACCGTTCTGATTATGAAATGACTTATCAGAATGGCTATGACTGGGATAACAGCATTACCAATTTTGAAGACAGCAGATATTATGAAGAGCATTATGGCTCAGACAGCTCGGACAGCAGTTCAGACAGTGGATATGACTGGGATTCCAATGACAGCTGGGATTCTAATTCATCTGACTGGGATAGCAACTGGTAAATATTAATATATCATTTAGAAATTTATTTTTCTGTTAAGAATAATCTAAGAAATGAAATAGAATATCTTTAAGAACACTCCTTTTTCGTGTGCTTTACTAAATGTAAAGAATGAAAAAGGGGTGTTTTTTATGATGAAGTCAGAACATGCAGGACAACGAAATTTACAACAATCAGGAGCAGCCGGACAGCGGAATACACAACATGCAAAAGAAATGAGAAAGCGGAGCATGCGCCGGAAAAAAGCAAGAAGAATGCGAAGAATCAAAAGAATATTTGTGGCAGCAATAATTCTGCTGGTAGTTTTTGCCGCGGGCAGAACATCATTTGTGCAAGGCTTCTTAAATCACTGGAATGTAAAATCAGAGGCAACACTTACGGCAGAGGGGTATCCGGAAAGCCTTGTACAACTTTACGAGAAAAATGAAGAAGCAAGACAGTTTGTGCTTGATTATAAGAAAAATGGAAACAACGAGCAGCCGATTGATATTTCATCGGATGTAACAGATGGTAAAATACCGCTTTTTCTTCAGTGGGACGAGCGTTGGGGCTATAGAACCTATGGAGATAATTTCCTTGCAATTACAGGATGCGGTCCCACGGCATTGTCCATGGTCTATGTGGGACTGACCGGAGATACTTCCATGAATCCTTATACCATTGCCCAGATGGCACAGGAGGATGGCTTCTATGTGAATGGAAGCGGTTCCGCCTGGAGTATGATGACGGAACTTGCCACAAAGCTTGGCTTATCCGCACAGGAGCTGAGTCTCAGCGAAGACAGTATCCGGCAGGAATTATCCCAGGGACATCCGATTATCTGTATTATGGGACCGGGAGATTTTACCACATCAGGACATTTTATTGTATTAACAGGAGTAGATTCCGATGGAAAAATAACAGTGAATGATTCCAATAGTAAAAAGAACAGTAATAAGGCATGGAAGATAGACGACCTTATGAGCCAGATCCGGGATTTGTGGGTGTATCAGTAGAAGTGGCATTCTTTACGAAAATCTGCTATAATTCTTGATAAAATGATTCGAAAAGCGAGTGGGAAAGAGATAGACAGTGGTTCTTCCGACAGTGATGTTGAAATATCTGGCTTATTCTCCGAAGTGAGGATGCCTGATAAGGACTGTTAGAGGCACTTAAAATTTCGGATGGAGTCCGGCAACGCTGGCACATGGAAGTGCCAGCGAGGTGCATATGAACATGGATGTGAATTTGCACCGGTTGCCAGAAGAAAATAAAAATGAAATCGAAATTCTTAGTGCCTCTTGCAGTTCTTATGGAGCATCCGGGTTCGGAGAATAAGCCAGATATTACATCGCACGAATGCCGGAAGAAAACCGGCATCACATTTCCCACTCCTTTACAAATATTTTAACAAGAAGGGAGATATAGAACATGGAAACATGGTATTACGAAGTCGTATCCATCGATGGAGACTATGCAAATTTAAAGAGGACAGACATTGCTTCAGATGATTTGAAACTTGTGGCAAGAGCACTTCTTCCGGCAGAAATTATGGAGGGAAGCAAGTTAAAATACGAACTGATGCAGTATGAGATTATAGAATAGAGGATAAAGGAGTTAGGGAGGATGAAAATCGAAGTGGCAAGGCGGGAGGTTTAGCAAAAATTATGAAAAAGGAAAAGGTTATTGGAATTGGGGTACTGCTTGGAATTATTATTCTGGCAGTGATTGTAGTTGTAGTGGCAGGAAATCAGAGAAAAAATAAAACGAAGACTGAGACAGAAAATAAAACGGAAACAGAGACGCAGATGGAATCAGACTCAGAATCAGAATCGGAAACAGTAACTGCACCTGCGGATAAAGAGTCTTTGGACGCAGACGAGCTGGTAGAAGAGAACTTTCGTCAGGCTGGAATTACAGAATATGAAAAAATAGATCTGGAAGATTATGAGAGCCAGGCAGGAATCGATTTATCAGAATATGTATCTTATCGGTTTTATTATGATAGCGATGGACTGAAAATTGAAGGATATTTCAGTGCACCAAAAGATTTACTGGATGGAAAAAAGACTTCCTGTCTTATTTATAATCATGGTGGAAATCAGGATTACGGAGCATTGGAAAATATAGAAACCTGCTTTTATGCCTATCAGCTTCATACCATTTGCATTGCATCAAACTACAGGGGATGTGGAAGCAGTGAAGGAGAAGACCAGTTTGGCGGAGCAGATGTGGATGATGTGGTCCGGATTTTGGATTTGTGTGAGCAATTTTCCTATATTGATAAGGATGCCATAAATATGATGGGTATTTCCAGAGGCGGAATGATGACTTATGAAGTGTTAAGTAAGGATGAACGGGTGCATAAGGCAGTTGTCGTATCTGGCCTTTCCGATTGCTTTATGTCATATGAGGAAAGAAGTGATATGCAGACCATATTCGATTCTTTGGTAGGCGGTTCCCCGGAAGAGATGCCGGAGGAATATGAGAAACGTTCTGCAACCTATTGGGCGGATGAAATTAATACACCGCTGCTTATCATTCATGCCACCGGAGATGAGAAAGTATCCGTTGCACAGGCAGATAAATTAACAGAAGCATTAGAGCAGGCAGGAAAGACCTACGAATATATCACCTTTGATGGAAATTCCCACGGAGAAATCCGACCAGAGGATGGTGAGAAGATAAAGGCGTTTCTGGAAGGGCAGGAGCAGGAAGAAGATAGTGAAAAGAATAATGTAAAATAGTGAAAAAATAGTGTAATATTTCCTTCACATGGTACTGTTGTATTCAAATAAGGTTTGTGAATTGCCGGAGAGCTCAAACGACGAAAAATTGGAAGGAAGCCTTTCATATCTAAAAAGTAGAGAAAAAGAATTGCTCTTGCTGCTCATGAAGAACTACAAAAGAGAGTTCACGCCTATCGAAGTCAGCAAAGAACTTAAGGTTACCAATAAGACGGTAACAAACTATGCAAAATGGGATGATTGATTTATATGTGAGAGATAATAATTCTGTAGCTTATTCAGAGATATATTCATCGTTTGCATCAGAAAAAATAGTTATATTTCTGATTTGTTGTTGCTGGTTATCAATAATGACAGCTCTAAGGTACGAAAACATGGAGAAACATATTTTACTATTAGAATGGGGAATCGGGAAGCAACACAATATTATACCAAAAGCGAAAACACAAGTGCCATACAGTCAAAGGCAAGATATGACAGTAAATATGAACATATAACATCCACAGGGTATCAGCTTATGAATTATGAGCCGGGAAGCGTGTTTAAGCTTAATGGCAAAGAATATGTGTTAAGCGAAAACCATACTTTGGATATTCCATACGGAGAAGATTTGTGGTGTTTGGAATACCCGTCAAATTATAGATTTTGTGAAAAAATTGATTAATCTCTGAGAGTCTATTTATATGTGTTGTAGTTATCAAGCAAAGGGATACTTATATCGTGTTACAGGACATGGTGTAGGTATCCTTTTTGCATATTATCTATAATCATTACATAAAAAAGTGCAAATGCACAAAAAATA
>VOFC01002237.1_pt1 | contig 36524 bp, 55 predicted proteins | sample 5384161 | NCBI WGS metagenome assembly VOFC01 (sample SAMN12384722, study PRJNA508395) | human gut metagenome | isolation source: healthy gut B | host: Homo sapiens | reverse complement strand
CCTTGGTGGTGCCGTCCTCGAAGATGGCGGTGGCCTTGGCGGTGCGGTTGGTCATGTACTTGCTGGTGATCTCATAGGAGGTGATGAAGACGTACTCCACGTCATCCTCAACCTGCTCAATGCCGATCAGGTAGCCGTACTGATCCAGATACAGATCGAAGGTCTTGTCGTCCAGGTTCTTGTTGTCGTAATTGTTCAACTCATCAATGCCGAAGGAGCCATCCAGCTTGCCGGTAGCGGCGTAGCTGTACTTCTGGCCGGCGTTGACATAATCCTGCTTGGAGAACTCGTCAATCTCGGTGCCCTTCACGGTCTCGGCAGGAGTGATGGTCTTGACCTCGCCGTTAGCGATGGTCAGCAGGACCATATCGCCGTCCTTGTAGTCCTTGATGGAAGCGATGTCGTCCAGCTCGACGGCCTCAACAGCCTTGACGAGCTTCTTGGTCAGCTTCACATCGCCGTAACCATAGATCTCGTTGAACTTCAGGGTTTCCTTCTTCTCGTTGTAATCGTCGGTCTTAGCCAGATAGGTGTTGATCTCAACGATAGTCAGAGCCTCGTCGTCGTTGTCCACGAAGATCTGGGTCAGAACGCCGTTGCCGGAATCGCCCATCTTGTCGTCGTTCTTCTTGGCAATGTAGGCCTCGACTGAGTCTTGACAGCATCCTTCTCCAGCTTCACGCCGTCGACATAGTAGGTCAGATCATAGTCAGCAGCCACGGAGCCGATGTCGGAATAGACGTTGCCGCCCTTGACCTTGGTGGTGTACTCAGAGACCAGCAGGTCATAGTTGACATAGGTGCCGACGTCCTTCTTGTCGTAGGTCCAGTTGCTGGTGGGCCGGCCGAAGTCGTCGGTATCATCGGTGCGGGTCAGCTTCTCGAAGTACTGCTCGCCGAACTGGACATAGCCGTCCTTCTTGATCTTGCCGTCGTTCAGGGTGCCCTTGTTCCAGGTCAGGTCCTTGCGGACGCCGGAGATGGCAACAGCGGAGCTGCCCTCGCCGACAACGATGCGGTTGTCATACTCAACCATGGTAGCCTTCAGGGTGTTGAAAGCATACAGGCAGGCCTCTTCACGGTTCACAGCGTTGACACCGTTGAAGCTGCCCTTCAGGCTGTTGTTCAGGCCGGCGTTGATAGCCTGCTTGGCAACAGCGATGGACCAGTTGGCGCCGGTGTAGCCTTCGATGGCAGGGTCATAGCCCAGAGCGCCCAGCAGCATCTTCATGAAGGCATAGCCGGTCAGGGAAGCGGCGGGCTTGAAGGTGCCGTCAGCATAACCGGAGATGATGCCGGCCTTCTGGCAGTAAGCGATGTAGCCAGCGAAGGTGTTGTTGGTAGGAACGTCCTTGTAAGGAGCGGCATCAGCCACCAGGGCAGATGCGGTGGTGGGGCCAAGGATCAGGTTGCAGATGATCTTGGCGGCAGCGCCACGGGTCAGGGTGGCGGTGGGACGGAAGTCACCTTCGGCATAACCGTCGATGACATTCACGGCGGACATCACGGCGACAGCTTCTTTCGTCAGAATAAGTGATCTTGGTGCTGTCGCTGAAGTCCTTAGCACCAGCAGAGACGGTGACCAGAGACATGGTCATCACCAGAGCCAGTACCAGAGAAAGGAACTTCTTCATCGAACAGCTCCGTCAGGGCGCTGAGATCCGCCGTGGGCAGGCGGCGGCCCGCGGCGTGTTCCACGGCGTGTACGGCCCGGGCAAAGGCCGGAAAGTCCGCCAAAATGGCCTGAATTTCCGGGAATGTGTACGTTTTCCGCTGTTTCAATGACTTTGGCAGGACGGCGGCTGCGGGGTCTATGATCCCAGCGGCCACCAGCTCCTCCATGGCCCGGGCGATGCGGCGGTGCTCCCAGCCCAGTTCTTTTCCGCAGAAGAACGGGGAGACCTCGCCGCCGTGACGCAGGACAGCCTGATGCAGCGCTGCTGCGTCGGCGGTCAGCTGTTCGGTAAGCATGGCGCTCCCCTCCTTCCCTGCTGGTTTTTGTATAGTATACAACAAAGTGGCGGCGGTTGCCACGATTTGTTTCCGAAGGGAAACAGGCGTGTGCGGGGCAGCGGGATCGGCCTTACCTTTTCTTGTTAATTTTTTAACGCATCGTTCTGAGACCTCCCCTCCCTTTTGAGTCCTCAGCTGTCAGTCTCCGACAAAAAATACCGGGCGGCAGGTGGTATGATGAGGCTGTCCCCCACTCCGCTGCGGGATCAGGCGGATTTACAGGGACCGTCTCATTTGGGTTTGCTGCTCCTGACTGTCATTTATAGGGACCGTGTCAAGTGGGTTTGTCTTGCTGTCGGTCTATTTACAGGGTCCGTGTCATTTGAGTTTCTTTTGGAAAAAGTCCGAGAAATGTGCGGCTTTATATTGACAGTTATATGGAAGCCACGCTATAATGAGAACGTAAAAACAGCAAAAACAGGGGTTAAATCTCCCGAAACACGCAAAACGGAGGGGGTTTTATGTCTCTGATCCTGACAACCGCCATCGAAAAAGGGCGGTACCGGCAAAAACAACCACAGTCGTCAATCTGGCGGCTCTGATGGCCGCCGAGGAAAGCGGGTTCTGGTGGTGGATATGGACCAGCAGGCCAACACCACCTATATGCTGACCCAGCACAAGAAGGCTGAGAACTTCTATAAGGGGGCACGGCCTGGTGAATATGTTCATGATTTTGATCTGGGCGGCATGGATCTGACGCCCTACATCCACCCCACCAACGTGGAGGGCGTTCATATCATTCCCAGCACCGCCCAGACGCCCCGGGCCGTTCATCAGCTGGATCTGCTGGCGGACAGTACAAAATGAAAATTACACCTTCCTGATCCATTGTCTGGCCAATATCAACGAGGATTATGATTACATCGTCATCGACACACCTCCCGCCCGGACAATCTCACCATGGCGCCCTGTTCTGCGCTGACGAGGTTTTGATCCTGTCCGGTGCGATAACTTCTCTTTGGAGGGTTTTTGAGACCACTTTGGCCATGATTTTGGATCTGGAAACTCGGGAAGATGTCAAAATCGACATTTTAGGCGTGGTTTTGACCCAGGTGGAGCGGACGGCTGCCGTCAATCTGGTGCGCCAGATGTTTGAGAAAATCCGGAATACGCCTCTGTTCTCTTCAAAACCGGCATCCGCAAGGGGAGGCAGCGCAGTTCCGGAGAGCACTATTGCCGCCGTACCGGTGGTGCTCTACTCCAAAAATCCAATCCTTCCGTGGACTACATGCAGCTTTGGAACGAGATCAAACGGCGTCTGGCAAAAAAAGGAGGCTGACGAATAATGGGTAAGCTTGATAAGCTGAAAAGCCAAATTCCCCAGGGTTCCCAGGAATTATCGACCAAAACCACCTGGCAAAAACGGAGATCGCCATGTCCTTTCAGAACGAAGGCACAGGAATTGACCGGATCCTCCTGCGAAACATTGAATTTAACCCCCCATAACCTCTGGTCGTGCAATGATGACGATGAAAGCATCCAGCAGCTTGCGGATGCCATCGAGCGCAACGGCCTGCTGCACAACATCGTGGTCAGTCAGCGGGAAGACGGCACATTTATGCTGCTTTCCGGTGAACGGCGGGTGAAAGCCCTGCGTTTGCTGCAAAAACGGGGAGCAGGAAAGCGATCCGACCGGCCAGAAGGCTCATAAATGGGATCGGGTGCAGGCCCAGACCTACACCGGACTGGACGAGCTGTCCGAACTCATCATTCTGGATGAGGCAAATATCATGGTTCGCGGCCTTTCCGGCGATGCAAAGACCATTCAGGCCTGCATTTCCCGGTATTTGGACAATTTGCAGGCGAAATTCCAGGTGAATCGCCGGGCTGCCGAAGCGTATTTCAAGTCCCACCCAGATGACGGATTCCACGGTCCAGCGTTACACCCAGTTTGACAAGTCCTTGATCGACGATGTGAAGGAATTCTTCCAAAATGGCACCATTTCTCATGCGCAGGCCCTGTCGCTCTGCCCGTTGGAGCCAAACGAGCAGGTCCTCTATGTGAATGCCATCAATAAGGCCATTCAGATGTCCAACGGGGACAAGGCTCTGGAACATACCTATGTCACCCGGATCACGGACCGGGCCGCTCAGGCCGCCCGCATGACCAACGGCCGGGAAGATGAACTGGCCCGGCTGGAAGAGGCCATTATTCCACCGGTTCACGCCAAGCCTGCCGGAGATGTGGCGGTCCGCACCCAAAAAGGCCACGCTGATCCGAAAGTATGAGAAGGTCACGTTTGACCTCTCTAAAATCACCTCCAGCAAGCGGCGGCTGAATTCTCTGCGGAAAATGGACGCTGCCGATAGGGACGGTTCCATTGTCGAAAGTCTGGATAAGCTGGCCAAGGAGGCCGCGGAGCTGGCCGATCTCCTGCGGAACGGACAGTAATGGCCCGTCCAAAAGGCCCGGAGCAGCGTGTTCCCGTAAAAATGCGGGTAAATATCGGTCTGATGGACCGGTTGCAGCAGTTGGCTGCGGAGAACCGGTATTCCGTCCCGAAAATGCTGACGGTGATCATGGAGGAGACCCTGACAGACCTGCCTGCGGACTACGAGCTGCACGAAATGGCCGAGGTCTACACGCTGACCAAAAATCACGCCGTCAATCTCAGCTCCAATCGGATGAATGTGTATCTGCTGCCGGGAACTCAGGAGGCCATGCTGGAGTTGGCTCGCCGGTTGAACGCAAGCATCGGTGCCGTCCGCACCAGCTTTCTGCTGGATTATCTGGATCTGCGGGGGCTGCTGTAAACTGAACAGGGAATTCGAATATCCCGAAGGGGTGCCTGATCTGGGCGCTCCTTCGGGTTTCTTTTCCATCTTCACGTTGCTTTCCCGCGCCTTTATACCTCCATGGAAATACGAGGGAAGATCGCAGCAGCTGCGAAAATGAGCGGGCTGCATTTTCTCCGTTCAGTATTTATTTTGTCTCAGTTCGACTTTGTTTTTCAAAAGGTTCCAAAGCCTTGCACCTTCAAGGGCTCAGGAGATCACAGGAACACAAAAGGGAATTGGGAATTGATTTTTGAGATATCTTGCGCATATTATAGGAGCCAAACCATCGGAAATGGAAAAGTGATTTGAACTGAAAGTCATCTTTTTCGACATGATATTTGCTTTTTGTCGATCAGCAGCTTTTGTGGAAGCGCAAGCCAGTCATTCGACTGTCATTCCTTGCGGGAAGGGGAGAGGCCGCAGGCAATGGCCCGTATTTACAGGGACCGTCTCATTTGGGTTTGCCGTTTCAAGCAGCGCCGTCTCAATTGTACGCAAGGAAATTCTTCTTGTAAGACCTCTTATGAGTATATGACATTGGCCTAATTTTTTAACGTAATCGTTTACTTATGGTGATCTATCATTTGCTCCAAATTTTTTGTCCCTGTGCTTTCTTGAGCCCTTGAAGTCGCAAGGCTTTAGACCCTTTGGAACGCAAAGACGAACTTGGCATAATTTTCTGCCGGTCCAGGTGCCCGTTTGCTTCTGTACGCAAAAGTTTTATGTAAACCTATTTTCGCATAACGGAATTTAAATTGCTCCCGAATGCTCCGCAGCCAGAGAACAGGCCTATCATCAGCTTAACCGATCTGTCACCGTTCTAAACCGGGTTTTTACAGATTTTCTGCGGACCCATGACTCAAATGTCGCCAAAAAGAGGGTAAAACAACCGAGAAACTCTAAAAGAGCAAGGCAGAATCGTTATCTTGGCTCTGCGTTCTTTTGCCTGTAAGCCCATTTTTCGGTCAGCGCTCCCATGCATTTTCCTGTTTCAGCACGTTTGTGTCTGGCAGAATAGCTGGTTCTGAAGATTTTAGGCTTGGAATCCGAGTGGGTAAACGTATAGAAGGCGTGGTTGTTGCTCGATTCTTCCAACTTCTTGCTCTGGAGAGTCTGTTTCTCCGCCGTGATCGAAGGAAATGGAGTCGTTTTCCTGACTGGAAGCCAGAGGAGCGTATTTCGCCTGTAAATATCAGAAAGCTTTTTCTTCGAAAAGCAGAATCGACTGAGTCCCCATAGGGGACCTCAGTCGGTTTTTCCTACTTTTATAGAACTTTTTCTATTTTATTATTTTTATTTAATAGGTATCGCCCCTCCCGGTACGAGGTTTGTATCTCGTTTCTGCGAGGTTTGTATCGTATATAGACGAGGGTTTTATCTCTGAAGTACGAGGGATGTATCTTTTGATACGAGGTTTTGATCTCTCTTTTCATACCGAAATCAGCTGATTTACGAGGCCAATGTCTCTATTTTGCCCTCAAAAAATGACGAAAAAACCGGGAACAAAATTTAGGAGATCCACAGGCGATTTCTCGAAAAGCTTCTAATTTAAGAACATTTTAACCACGAAAAAATGGGCGGTGCCCGCGTATATACGAGGTTTTGATTCTTCTAAGCCGCCTATGAGCCGATTCTGCTTATGGAAGACTGCATTATTCACGAGGTTTTGATCTCTCCACTTGCCGTTTCTGGCATGACTTACGAGGTTTTGATCTCACAATTTCACCCAGGAGACTTGATTTACGAGGTTTTGATCTCAGGAAAGACAATATATATACTATATATATAATGTATATACGAGGTTTTGATCTTGCCTCCGACACTCAGACGGGCTGCTATACTATATACGAGGTTTTGATCTTCAGCACCACAAGATCCGGAGGCTTTAATGCACGAGGTTTTGATCTCTCTGATAGCGTGGCGCAGGGAGCTGATTCACGAGGTTTGTATCTCTCCCCGATGTGCGGAATCCCCAAAACGAGATCAAAACCTCGTAAATGGGGTGACGCTGGGAGAGGCCGGAGGTGGACACCAAATGTGATTCACTTTCATAAAAAAGCAACAAGATATTGGGAGTCAGATTGGGCGGTTTCTACGAAAAACGTTGATTTTTGTCGGAAAAGAGGCGGAAAAACGGGGCTGCTCCGCATAAGAGAGGTGAAATTCACAAAAAGCGATGAAAAGCAATAATACTTTACAGAGTTTACCGATAAACAGAAATTCGGAACGATCATGCCGAAAATAGTACAATAAATGAGATCAAAACCTCGTAAATAGACTGCCGGAGTGATATTGGCCTCGTAAATGCCCTTCGGCGGGAGAGGGAGAGATCAAAACCTCGTAAATCCCAAAACAAGATCAAAACCTCGTGAATGATACAGCCTTCCATAAGCAGAATCGGCTCATAGGCGGCTTAGAAGAATCAAAACCTCGTGAATAGCAGAAGGGCTGCCGCGGTAAAGGGCAGGGCGGGACGGCAGCTTGGGCAGGCATAGGCTGGTCGAAGGCAAAGGAAAAAACATAAACTTCGAAAAAATTGGGTTGACTCTTTTTCGTAAATAGAATATGATAATTAATGAATTTGCAGAAAGCCGCACAGAGGAGAAGAACATGGAAGAAAAACAGATCCAGATCCCGGATGTAAATGCAGACGCTGAGGAGCGTGACAATTATACGCTGATCCAGGAGACACCGGAGGACAATCTGTCCGGGGAAAGCGGCATCGCCATCCGTTACAGCAAGGACTTCAATATCGTGCAGGCCAACGAGCTGCTGCGGAGCAAGCAGTCCGATCTGACGCTGATGGAATCCAAGCTGATCCGCCTGGCGGTCTCCCAGATCATGAAGGGGGACAAGGACCTGCGGACCTACAAGGTCAATGTCTCGCAGCTGGCGGAATTTCTGGAGGTGCCTAAGACCAATGTCTACCGCGCCATGCAGGATATCAACATCAGCCTGATGCAGCGGGTCATTTTCATTCGGGACAAGGAAGTGCCCGATAAGAAGGGAAAGCCGAATTACAAGATTCTCCACTGGCTCAGCAGCGTGGAGTATAAGGACGGCACCTTGACCTACCGCCTCAGCGACGAGCTGAAGCCGTACCTCATCGGCCTGAGCGAAATGTTCACCCTCTATTCCTACGACAGCATCATCAAACTGCCCACCAACTATTCCATCCGCCTCTTTGAGCTGCTGACAAGCTGGGTGAATATCATCATCAAGGGGAGAACACCCCGGCCTTCCCGGATATCTCCACCGACCCGGACGAGATCGTGCTGGCCATCGACTACCTGCGGGATTTCTTCGACTGCAACGATAAGTACAAGAGCGCTGGTGACTTTGTGCGCAACGTCATTGAGGTGAATCTGGGCTTTATCAACCAGTATACGAACCTGAAGGTTTCCTGCCGCAAACATAAGAAGGGCCGCTCTATCTCCCACGTGATCTTCAAGTACGAAAATACGTGGAACAATGATCCCAAAGCGGAGGAGCACAACAATCAGATGCTGGATACCATCCGCAGCATCAAGAAGGGCGAACCTGCGCAGTTTGAAACGGACAAAGAGGTCATCACCTTTTAAAACAGCGTAAAAGCCTACATAGACAAAGCCCAGGAACGTAACGTTCCTGGGCTTTTTTTGGCAGGATCTTTCGGAAAACAGGGATAGCGGCGGAAAATGCCGGTCAGACCCGGGTGGCAGCGGCCGCAGGAGAGAGCGAAGGGGAGTTTTGGCGATTTAACCAACAGGAAACACCCATTTCCTACATTTTGAAAAAAAAAATTTCCCGAAACGAAAAAACTCTTTGTACCGTACATCGATGTACGGTATATAATAGAAGCAGGGAAAATCGGGAAAAGGCAAGCGAACGGTTGAATGGCAGGAAACCTGACGATTCCATAAAAAAGCACCTGCTTCCATGCGCAAGTGCTTTTATATCTTGATTTGACTGGGACGCAAGGGTTGAAGCCGTGATCCCGCTTACGGTGCAGAAGTCTGTGTGGCACGGACGCCTTCATATTTGGGATCAGCTAGAGCCTTTACATAGGCATCGTAGGCTTCTTTCAAGGTGAAGTATTCCTTGCCGGCCTTCAGAATATCTTCATACTCCTCATTTTTGTAGAGATGACCCGACACCGCGACATACTTTATCCCCTTGCCGTCTGTTCGCCCTCCGGTCGTAGTTTCGGAAACATAGTATTTCCCGTCACCGGTCTGGATGAGCACGGGGATCTTCACTCCGGCGCCGACCTTGCTTCGTGTCAAGAGAGGTCCAGAAAAGGTAGCGGTCCGCCTCATGTCCTTCATGCCCGTCCCCTAAAAAGCCCAGGTGCAATCCTTCTGCTGCAGAAGGCTGTTGCTCGTGCTTTCTTCGAGTGCTTTTTTGATCTGCGGGATGTAGATTGAGTCCGGACAGCGGGAGTCGAACTCAAAATTTGGGTTATTGTTCATATCTCCCCTTGTCCAGAATTCGGTTTTATATAGGACCTCACCAAAAACTCCGTGTGCTTGATGTCAAACGGATAGCTGGGATTGCCCGGCGCTGCCGTTCCGCTCCATGTGAGCACCACACCGTGGGTCTCATCATAGGTGACCTTGCAGGTCCCGTCCGGCGCGGCATCACCCTGCCAGTTATCCGTGTCACCGGCGCTTTTGGAATGGACGATGCCGCCGATGTTCACGGGGTCCACCGACTGCCACCCGGCCTGCTTCTGCTTCAGCTTGACCGTGACGGGGACGCCGGTATTTCAAGCAGGGCCTCCGTGGAGACCTGCGCATAGGCGGAGCGCACGTTAGCCAGATCCACCGCCTCCCGGCTCCTTTCCAACTGCGAGGAAGGCACCGGGACCGCGACGGAGATCAGCACGGCAACGATCGCGATGACGATCAGCATCTCCATCAATGTAAAACCTTTGCGATTTAGCTTCGTAGTGTTCTCAGTTCCTGTCCCACCGAGGGACGCCCGCCAGAATCCGGCCGCGGTTATTCCGGCGGGTTTTGGCTGTTTTCAAAGTCGAAAAAAATCATTTTTTCAGCAGAATGAAACAAGACAAGACAGAAACGAAACTGTCGATAAAGTGGTGAATTCTCCGCGACGGTAAGGTAAGGTAGGGCAGCCGTTAGCGGCTGTGCCGCTTTACGGATGCTGCATACCCCTTTTTATGCGGGTGAAGGGTTGTGCGCGGGACTACGCCCGCAGGCGTGTTTCGGGCGCAACCGCCGCAAGGCGGCTCTTAGCGCGGAGATAACCCAAGAGGATACACCGTCGGCCCTTTGCTGATCGGTTCATCTTGGCTCCGTGCGGCGCAGGCGGACGATGTGCGCTTGCGCTCCAGCAGCGCCATGATCCGCTGGCGGTTATACCGCTGCATCATCACAAACAGCAGGTCATATCCGGCGGACAAAACGGAGGTCACGATGAATACCGGGTATGCGCCAAACCGAAGTCCCGCCGCAATGGGCAGAAAGCTGAGCAGCGCGATCGTTTCATGGACCAGCTCCGCCTGACACATGGCCTGGGCGACCTCGTCCCATGTGTGCAGACGCGGATCAAACAGCGCGTTGTCATAGGTGGGCATTCTGCGCTTCCACCGCTTTACCTTCAGCGCTTCATAGACCGCCATTTCCCGCCTACCGACCCGGTACCACCGCTTGCGGAGATCCGCACGATTCTGCATCACTGCCTGAAATGCGCCTCCCACCAGCAGCCGCATGACGAGGTGGTAGGAAACCGTTCCGAAGGTAATGGCAAGCGAAAGCACCGGCCCGTAAGTGGCCTTTTTTCGTAGAAAGCGGTCAAAATGACCGTTCCAATCATGAAAAACAGCGCGGCCCGCGTCATTTTCTTTGCCATATCCGGTCACCTCATTCAGAGAACGTGCATTGTGTTTTCACCGCTGCCGAGACACACGGTGGCCTTTCAAAAAACGCAGACAGCTTGTCTTTGCTGGAGCTGCTCAGACTCGCATGTGAAATAGATGCTGTTTTTCCTGTCTGCGCCTCTCGGCTTTCTATGAGAAATGATACCACAGGATCATGTAAAAAGCCAGTGCTTCCAATGCTTCTCTGCATTTCCCGCAGCCGAAGCCGCAGTGCAAAGGGCATATATTTGACCTCCCGTCCCGATAGCCTGGCCGTCCCGGTTTTGTCCCGGTTTGCAAAATGGCCTTGCAATCCACCTGTCGCCGTGCTATACTTCCATCGTAATTGAATAGAAAATCTTCAGGGCAGGGTGCGATTCCCTACCGGTGGTACAGCCCACGAGCCGCAAGGCATGATTCGGTGAAACTCCGAAGCCGACAGTATAGTCTGGATGAAAGAAGATGACAACGCAATGTAGGGGGACTGCTTTGCGTCTATGGAAGTTACTCTGGGATGTGTTTACATTCCGGAGCTTTGCTTTCACAAGGATCTTGTGTCTTTTTCTGCCTTGCCCTGAACGATTCGTTCAGGGCTTTTTCTTTTGGAGGTAACAGTATGAACGATGCAGAATATATGCGTCTGGCCTTGGCGCTGGCGGAACAGGGCCGGGGTTGGACGGCGCCCAATCCCATGGTGGGCGCCGTGATCGTAATAGGACGGCGCGGTCATCGGACAGGGCTGGCATGAGCGGTACGGGTGAGCCACACGCGGAGCGGAACGCGCTGGCATCCTGCACCGCCGACCCCGCCGGAGCCACCATGTATGTGACGCTGGAGCCTTGCTGCCACCACGGAAAGCAGCCGCCCTGCGTGGATGCGATCCTGGCATCCGGCATCCGCCGGGTGGTGATCGGCTCCGCCGACCCAAACCCGCTGGTGGCGGGAAAGGGCGTGGCGATCCTGCGCGCTCACGGCGTGGAGGTAACGGAAAACGTTCTGCGGGAGGAATGTGACGCGCTGAACAGGATCTTCTTCCACTACATCACCACCGGGCGGCCCTTCGTCTCCCTGAAATACGCCATGACGATGGACGGCAAGATCGCAGCCTTCACGGGTGCGTCCAAGTGGGTCACGGGCGAGACAGCCCGGCGCCATGTTCAGCAGCAGCGGCACCGGTTCCGGGGCATCATGGTAGGCGTGGGCACCATCTGGCGGACGATCCTCTCCTGACCTGCCGTATGGAGAACGGACGAAACCCCGTTCGCATCATCTGCGACACCCATCTGCGGACGCCGCCGCAGGCGCAGGTGGTCACTACCGCAGACCAGATCCCGACCATCCTCGCAACCTGCTGCACCGACCCAGAAAGACAGGCGGTGTATCAGCGGGCCGGGTGCCAGGTGCTCTGTCTGAATGAGAAAAACGGCCATGTAGATCTCCGGCAGCTCATGGAGCGGCTGGGGCGGGAGCAGATCGACAGCATCCTGCTGGAGGGCGGTGGAACGCTGAACTGGGCCGCGCTGGAATGCGGCATCGTGCAGCAGGTGCAGGCATATATCGCCCCAAAGCTATTCGGGCGGAAGGGATGCGAAACCCCGTGGAGGCCTGGGGTCCCCCCCCGGACGATGCCTTCCGATTAAAAACAGCCGGCTTGGAACGGCTGGGCGAGGATCTTTCTGATAGAAAGCGAGGTGGAATATCCGTGTTCACAGGAATCGTAGAAGAAGTTGGAACGATCAGGAACATCAAGCGCGGGCAGCACTCCGCCGTCCTGACGATCCATGCGAAAACTGTTTTAGAGGAGACCCGGATCGGAGACAGCATCGCTGTGAACGGCATCTGCCTGACGGTGACCCGGCTTTTTCCCGATGGCTTTTCGGCGGACGTGATGCACGAGACGCTGAACCGCTCGTCCCTTGCGGGACTCACGGCGGGGAGCGTGGTCAATCTGGAGCGGGCCATGCCTGCCAACGGCCGTTTCGGCGGACATATTGTAGCGGGCCATGTGGACGGCGTGGGACACATTGCCAACATCCGAAAAGACGATACCGCCGTCTGGTACACCGTCCTCGCGGGGCCGGAGATATTGCGCTATGTGGTGGAAAAAGGCTCCATCACCATCGACGGCATCAGCCTGACAGTGGCCGCCGTGGACGGCGAGGGCTTTTCCGTGTCCACCATCCCTCATACGGTGACCCAGACCAATCTAAACCAGCGGCGCCGAGGCGACCCTGTGAATCTGGAGACCGACGTGGTGGGCAAGTACATTGAAAAGCTGCTGCGTCCGGAAGAACCGAAACCGCATACCACAACGAACGAAAGCACCCTCACAAAAGAAATGCTGCTGCGCTGCGGCTTTTAACAAGGAGTTTTTACTATGAATTTCAATACCGTTCCCGAGGCACTGGAAGATCTGAGACAGGGGAAGATCATTCTGGTCACAGACGACCCCGACCGTGAAAACGAGGGCGATTTCATCTGCGCCGCCGAGTTTGCCACCACGGAGAACATCAACTTCATGGCCACCCACGGCAAGGGCCTGATCTGCATGCCCATGTCGGAGGCCTTTGTCCGCAAGCTGCAATTCCCCAAATGGTCCAGCAACAACACCGGACAACCATGAGACGGCCTTCACGGTGTCCATCGACCATGTATCCACAACCACCGGTATCTCCGCTGCAGAGCGCTCCGTGACGGCGATGGCCTGCGTGGAGGACGATGCGCGAAGGCGGAGGATTTCCGCAGACCGGGACATATGTTCCCGCTTCTGGCCAAGAAAAACGGCGTGCTGGAACGGGAGGGTCACACGGAGGCCACCGTGGACCTGTGCCGTCTGGCGGGATGAAGGAATGCGGACTGTGCTGTGAGATTATGCGGGAGGACGGCACCATGATGCGCACTGCCGAACTGCTGGCGCTGGCGGAGCGGTTCGGTATCAAGTTCATCACCATCCGGGACTTGCAGGCGTACCGCAAGTGCCACGAAAAGCTGGTGGACCAGGTCACGGCGGTAAATCTGCCCACGAAATACGGCGATTTCAAGGCCTACGGCTTCGTCAGCCGTCTGAATGGTGAGAGCACCATGTGGCCCTGGTAAAGGGCAACATCGGTGACGGGCAGGACATTCTCTGCCGGGTCCATTCCGAGTGTCTGACCGGAGACACCTTTGGCTCTCTCCGCTGCGACTGCGGACAGCAGCTGGCTGCCGCCATGACCCAGATCGAAAACGAGGGCCGGGGCGTCCTCTCTACATGCGGCAGGAGGGCCGGGGCATCGGCCTCATCAACAAGCTGAGGGCTTACGAATTGCAGGAACAGGGCATGGATACCCTGGAGGCCAACCTGGCTCTGGGCTTCCACGGGGACGAGCGAGAGTACTTTCTGGGGGCCCAGATCCTGCGGGAGTTGGGGGTGAAGAGTCTGCGGCTGCTGACCAACAACCCGGACAAGGTGTATCAGCTCTCTGAGTTCGGCCTGGAAATCTCCGAACGGGTTCCGATCCAGATGGCGGCAACAGCACATGATTTGTTCTACCTGAAAACCAAGCAGGCACGAATGGGACACGTTTTGAAATATTAACAAAGAAAGAGGTACTTAGTCATGAAAACCTTCGAGGGAAAGCTGGTCTCCAAAAGCATCAAGGTGGGCATCGTAGCCGCCCGGTTCAACGAATTCATTACCTCCAAGCTCCTCAGCGGTGCGCTGGACGGCCTGCTGCGCCACGAGGTTCGTGAGGACGACGTTCATGTGGCGTGGGTTCCGGGAGCCTTTGAGATCCCGCTGGTGGCGTCCAAGATGGCAAAGAGCGGCAGGTATGACGCCGTCATCTGCCTCGGCGCGGTGATCCGCGGTTCCACCAGCCACTATGACTACGTCTGCAACGAGGTCTCCAAGGGGATCGCCGCCGTGTCTCTGGAAAGCGGCGTACCCGTTCTCTTTGGAGTATTGACCACGGAGAATATCGAGCAGGCCATCGAACGGGCTGGCACCAAGGCGGGCAACAAGGGCTACGATTGCGCGGTCAGCGCTATTGAGATGGTCAACCTGCTCCACGAGCTGGACGCGGAGTAACACACAGACACACTATGATCATCATTCAAGCAAACGGGGCCGAGGGGGATCTGGAAGAAAAGATCCTGGCCCTTCTGCGGCGGGAGGACATCGCCGCAGAGCGGGTCTCCCTCAGCTCCCGGCACACGCTTACTTTCCCGGAGCTAACCATTGACGGACGCTCCCAGCAGGCATTTCAAAACGGAACCGCGCTGGCGCTGACCCGGATCGAGTTCAATATGCTGCTGTTTCTCGCCAGCAATCCGGGGGTCACGCTGTCCAAGGAGGACCTGTTTTCCGCCGTGTGGGGCCGGGACAGCGCGGAAGAGTACTTCGATTTCACCTGCGCCGAGATGCAGAAACGCAGGCTTTTGACCCATTCAAAATCCGGTGCGATCGTCAGTCTCGATGGCGAATTGCAAAAAAGAAAAGAGACAAGCAAGGGAGGAATTGAAGGGTGAAATTCTTGTTGCGCAAAGTAGCCTATGGCACCGATTTTATTCCGCAATTGTTCTTAGAGAAACCGTAAATGGTGGCAGAAATGAACCTTGATTACGAAGCAATCGAGCATTTAAAACTGGCACTTAGTCGGCTTTCTAAAGCAAAGAGATTATTGCAGAACGAACTGATGAAAGTTGAATCATGCAATAATAATCGGTTAAGTAGAAGCGTCATTGAGGAATCATATGTCGCAGCTATCGATACCGAACAGCATTTCGTTTGCTCTGGAAGATATCAAATCGGTCGGACAAAACGATTTGTCTGACGTAAGTTTTGATAAAACGCTCTTCGATTTTGAACCATCATACGATGAAAATTTTGGTTTTCAATTCAAGTTTTCAAGATTACCAAACCTTAAAACATCGCGTGGAATTTTAAGATTGGCAGAGTGTTTATCATCGAAATTGGAGAAAAATCCTTAAATTATCCTCGGGGATATCAAAAAATGGACAATATTGATGTCATTTTTGTATCGCATTTTGAAAAACGGTCATCACCAATCACACTATTTGACAATGATAATCTCGCAATTAAATCCATTCTGGATGCCATTATTCCGCTCGTTTGTGTCGATGATGCGACCAGATATTGCGACAACTTTTATCTTTCACAGCATGATATGAACGAGTTTTCGAACTCTACATCGTAAGGAAAAAGGCTGTACTAAAGCATGGGCTGCGGCACATAAAGAACTCGATTTTGCTCGTGCAATCATCTGATACAGAGACGACAGCAGAAAGCAAAATCAATCTCCTGAAATGCAGCCCAAAGATACCAATTTTTAGCACGAAATCCGTGCTAAAAAATCCCGATTTTTCGTCGATGAATTTTTAGCACGGATTCAGCAGTAAAAAAGTGAGTAATTTCAATGGTTTCCAGCGATTTTGATGGGCCGTTTTCCGACAGGTGAAAGAAGCGTGTCGGAAAAATCTTGAAAAAAAGCAAATTTTACGACATGGCCGCAGGGACATGGAACGGACATAATTTGCAACTTGGCCACATCTATTAGGACTTCCAACATCTGCTGTTGGATAACTGCTTGCTCAACAGAATGAAGCCATCCGGTTCCCCACAGCAGCGCTTTCAGTTGGCTCCGGCTTTTTTACCGCAAAACAGGAACAAGCTGCTGTCTGAGGGATCCATCTGATAGTTCTGCAGCACAAGAGTCGCAAGCCCCCGGATCCCTTTGCGCATATCTGTGCGTCCAACAAACGATGTATTCAGCCTCCAACTGTGACCGAGGATGGGGTTCTGCGGGGCGGAATGGTCACAGCACATGGTAATACAGGAAGATATTCTGGTAGGAGCCGTCCTTCATAAGAAATCCGTTTGGGATCATTCCTACCTGCACAAAGCCAAGACGTTTATATAAGTGTCGGGCATGGGTATTGTTTTTCAACCACGGCATTGAACTGCATTAGCTTGAAGCCGTTGTTTCTGGCCTGTACAAGGCAATCGGAAACCAGCTGTTCTCCGATGTGCTTTCCCCGGCAGGCGGAGTCGACCGCATAGCTTGCATTGGCGATGTGCCCGCACCGGCCGACATTGTTCGGGTGGAGAATATAAAGCCCGGCAACCGTTCCGTTGTCATCTGCCACACCACAGTACGTCTGCGCGGCAAAGAATGCCCTGCCGCTTTCCTTGTCGAGAAGCTCCAGCTGCGGAAAGGCAACGCCCTCTTCGACAACTTCATTCCAAATACGTATCATGGCAGGTACATCATTTTCATTGTACTTTCTGATTTTCATAACACATCCCCGATCGCTTCAAATTAGTTGCTTGGATATTTTCTGCTTCGTTTTCACTTCGACATTCGCCCATTTTGCACATGATAGCACGTCTGAACTTGAATGTATAGTGATAAAAGCCGGGGATGCGCGTTGTCACAGGGAAAGTGCTTGCTCAACTGTCGCCATGACCGGGCGGCTTCGCCTTAGCGGGGCGAAAAAGTCTTTTCACTTCGCTGAACAGCGGCTTCGCCGCTGCCGGAAGTCTGCGACTTCAGTTGTGGGTAGTTCAAAAGGATTGACAAGACAGAACACTTATAGTATGATAACAAATCATTTGTATATTTGATGAGCAATGACGTTCATTTTTTTCGGCAAAAGGCACAGCCCTCTGCTGAAAAATGGACGTCTTTTTCGTAACGGAAAAAACGCCGTTTTGAGGAAGGTGAACATCATGAAAAGAGAAGGGCAGGTCCGCATCCCGTCCGGATGCGCGATTTCCGCTGTGATCTCCCGGGAGGGACGCCGGATGACGGGAGAGAAAATCGTGGAGAGCATGATCCCCATGCATGACCGCTCCAACGGCCTGGGCGGCGGCTTCGCCGCATACGGCATTTATCCGGAATACCGGGACTACTATGCCTTCCACATCTTCTTTGACAGCCGGGACACCCGCAAGACCTGCGAGGCGCTGCTGAAGGAGGGCTTTGAGATCGTCAAGGCGGAGCATATTCCCATCCGGCAGATCCCGGAGATCACCGATGTGCCCCTGATCTGGCGGTATTTTCTGGCACCTATGCAGTCCGTTCTGAACCGGCTGCAGCTGGACGCAGAGGAATACGTGGCCCGCATCGTAACGAAGATCAACGCGGAGCTTCGGGGTGCATACGTGTTTTCCAGCGGCAAAAATATGGGGACCTTCAAGGCGGTTGGCTATCCGGAGGACGTGGGCCGGTTCTATCGTCTTGAGGAGTACGAGGCGTACTGCTGGACGGCCCACGGCCGCTATCCCACCAACACCCCCGGCTGGTGGGGCGGCGCCCATCCGTTCTCTTTGCTGGAGTGGTCTGTGGTGCACAACGGAGAGATTTCCTCCTACGATGCCAACCGCCGCTGCGTGGAAATGTTCGGCTATCAGTGCACGCTGCAAACGGATACGGAGGTCATGGCGTACATTGCGGATACCTGCTGCGGCGGCAGGGACTGACGCTGGAGGAGACAGCCTCCGTGATGGCGGCTCCCTTCTGGAGCACCATCGAGCACATGAAGCCGCAGGAGGCGGAACGGCTGACGTATCTCCGCAAGGTGTTTCCCAGCCTGCTGCTGACGGGGCCGTTCTCCATCATCCTCGGCTTTTCCGGCGGGCTGATGGCGCTGAACGACCGGTTGAAGCTGCGCAGCATGGTGGTAGGGGAAAAGGATGACCGTGTGTTCATTTCCAGCGAGGAGGCGGCCATCCGGGTCATGGAGCCTGACGCGGAGAATATATGGGCGCCCATGGGCGGTGAGCCAGTCATCGTCCGGTTGAAAGAAGGGACGTACTGATGAAAGATTTCTATGTGCCGCCGCAGTTTGAGGTGGTGCGGGACCCGCAGCGCTGCGTTAACTGCAAGGTCTGCGTGGAGCAATGTCCCAACGGCGTTCACCGCTTTGATGAGACTCACGGCCGGATGCTGGCGGATGAGAGCAAATGCGTGGACTGCCAACGGTGTGTGGCATACTGTCCCACCCACGCTTTGAAGATCGAGAAAAACCGCTGCACCCTGCGGGAGAGTGCCAACTGGTCCTCCGATGCCGTGGAGGAGATCTGGAAGCAGGCCGCCACCGGCGGCGTGCTGCTGTCCTCCATGGGCAGCCCCAAGGAGCTGCCGGTCTATTGGGACCGCCTGCTGCTCAACGCCTCTCAGGTCACGAACCCGCCCATCGACCCGCTGCGGGAGCCTATGGAGACCCGGGTATTCCTGGGCAAAAAGCCGGAGCGGGTCCGGCGGGACGCCCAGGGGCGGCTGATCACGGATCTGCCGCCCCAGCTGGAGCTGTCCATGCCGGTGATGTTCGCCGCCATGAGCTACGGCGCCATCAGCTTCAACGCCCACGAGAGTCTGGCAGAGCGGCGGAGGCGCTGGGGATCTGCTACAACACCGGCGAGGGCGGCCTCCACGAGGACCTTTACCGCTATGGGCGCAACACCATCACCCAGGTGGCCTCCGGACGCTTCGGCGTTCACGAGGACTACCTGATGGCCGGTGCGGCCATTGAGATCAAAATGGGGCAGGGGGCCAAGCCCGGCATCGGCGGCCACCTGCCGGGGGCGAAGATCGTAGGCGATGTTTCCCGCACCCGCATGATCCCGGAGGGATCCGACGCGATTTCCCCGGCGCCCCACCACGATATTTATTCCATCGAGGATCTCCGGCAGCTGATCTGCTCCTTAAAGGAAGCAACACAGTACCGGAAACCGGTGATCGTCAAGGTGGCCGCGGTCCACAACATCGCGGCCATCGCCAGCGGCATTGCGCGGGGCGGCGCGGACATCATTGCCATCGACGGCTTCCGGGGCGGCACCGGCGCTGCGCCTACCCGGATCCGCGACAATGTGGGCATCCCCATTGAGCTGGCACTGGCAGCCGTGGACCAGCGGCTGCGGGAGGAGGGCATCCGCAATCAGGTGTCCCTGATCGCAGGCGGCAGCATCCGTTCCTCTGCCGACGTGGTCAAGGCCGTGGCTCTGGGAGCGGACGCCTGCTATATCGGCACGGCGGCGCTGATCGCCATGGGCTGCCACCTCTGCCGCACCTGTCAGAGCGGCAGATGCGCGTGGGGCATCGCCACGCAGCGCCCGGAGCTGGTCAAGCGGCTGGACCCCGACGAGGCACGGAACGCCTCATCAATCTGATGACGGCGTGGAAGCACGAGATCATGGAGATCATGGGCGGCATGGGGATCAATTCCATTGAGGCCCTGCGGGGCAACCGGCTGATGCTGCGGGCCGTGGGGCTGACGGAAAAGGAGCTGTCCATTCTGGGCGTGGCCCATGCCGGAGAGTAAGCGGCAAAAAATGCCGATCCACCGGAAAAACAGTAGAGGTGTGATAGTTCATGGATATTCAAGCAAAGGGTCTGGATTACCGGGCCTTAAATGAGGCGATCCGGGCTGCCGGGCCGTCCTGCCGCATCACCGGCTGCCTTGGGCAGCGGTTTATCGGTGCGGGCATGAGCGGACGCCGGGTGGAGATCGACGGTATCCCCGGTAACGCGCTGGGCGCGTATCTGGGGGGCGGTTCCCTTACCGTTAACGGCAACGCACAGGACGCCGTAGGCGATACGATGAACGGCGGCTCCATCGTGGTCCGCGGCAGCGTGGGCGACACGGCAGGCTATGCCATGCGGGGCGGCGAGATCTATGTCCAAGGCAACGCGGGCTATCGGGCCGGCATCCACATGAAGGCCTATCAGGACCAGCAGCCGGTGATCGTCATTGGCGGCCGGGCGGGGAGCTTTCTGGGGGAATATCAGGCAGGCGGCACGATCCTGGTGCTGGGACTGCATACGGACGGAAAGCCCGCCGCCGGGTATTTCCCCTGCACGGGACAGCACGGCGGGCGTGTGATTTTCAGAGACGATGTTTCCGCCATCCGCTTCCCGGATCAGGTGACGCCCCATCCCCCCACGGAGGAGGAGACCGCCCTTCTGCGGCCACTGGTGGAGCGCTGGTGCGCCCTGTTCGGCGGCGACGCGGAAGCATTGATGGACGGGCCTTTCACCGTGGTGACGCCGGACAGCAAAAACCCGTACCGGCAAATGTACGCGGCCAATTGACATTTTTGATCATTTTTATGCGCAGATGCGCAGGAGGAGCAGAACATGCAGAAGTTAGAACAGATCTACGAGGGCAAAGCAAAAAAAGTATTCAAAACCGATGATCCCGAGCTGCTCATCGTGGATTACAAGGATGACGCCACCGCATTCAACGGCCTGAAAAAAGGCACCATCGTGGGCAAGGGCGTCATCAACAACCAGATGACCAACCGCCTCATGGCCCGCATGGAGAAGGCCGGCATCCCCACCCATTTTGTCAGGGAGCTGAGCCAGCGGGAAACGCTGGTGAAGAGGGTTGCCATCGTCCCTCTGGAGGTCATTGTCCGCAATATCTCCGCCGGTTCCTTCGCCAAGCGCTACGGTGTGGAGGAGGGCATCGTGTTCGATCAGCCCACCATCGAGTTTTCCTATAAGAATGACGCGCTGGGCGATCCTCTGCTGAACACCTATCACGCGCTGGCATTGAAATTGGCCACGGCAGAGGAGATCGAGACCATCAAGAACTATGCCTTCGCTGTCAATAAGGTGCTGAAGGCGTTCTGGGCCGAGTGCGGCGTGACGCTGGTGGACTTCAAGCTGGAGTTCGGCAAGGTGGCCGACGGGTCCATCGTGCTGGCTGACGAGATCAGCCCCGACACCTGCCGCCTGTGGGACGCCAAGACCCATGAAAAGCTGGATAAGGACCGTTTCCGCCGGGATCTGGGCGGCGTGGAGGACGCCTACGCCGAGATCATGAAGCGTCTGCTGGATCACGATGCCCAGTAAATCTATGGCGTGCACGGATCTTGATAAGGCGGCTCCGGCTGCCGGCGATGACCGCCACCTCCACGAGGAATGCGGCGTATTCGGCGTTTACTACAATGTCACCGCCGATGTGGCCTCGTTAGCCTATTACGCTCTGTACGCCCTTCAGCACCGCGGACAGGAAAGTGCCGGTATCGTTGTCAATGATGACGGCCTGTTCCGCTCCTGGCGGGACGTGGGGCTGGTCAGCGATGTGTTTCCCAAGGAGCGGCTTCGCTCTCTGGGGCTTGGAAACATCGCCGTCGGCCATGTGCGCTACGGTACCACCGGTTCGGACAACAAGCGCAACGTCCAGCCCATTCTGGTCAACCACTATAAGGGCAGCATGGCGCTGGCCCACAACGGCAACCTGACCAACTCCCAGGAGCTGCGTCTCCAGCTGGAGAGTCAGGGGTCGATCTTCCATACCACCACCGATTCCGAGGTCATCGCCTACATCATTGTGCAGGAGCGGCTGAAGCACGGCTCCATCGAGGAGGCGGTTTCCGCCGCCATGGACCGTCTGGTGGGGGCGTATTCTCTGGTCATTTCATCCCCCCAGCAAGCTGATCGCCGTCCGGGACCCCTCACGGCTTCCGTCCCCTGTGCATGGGGGAGGCTGAAGGACGGCAGCGTGGTGTTCGCCTCTGAAAGCTGCGGACTGGACGCCGTGGGCGCCAGCTTCGAGCGGGATATTCTGCCCGGAGAGATCGTGGTGGCGGACAAAAACGGCGTCAAGTCCGACAGATCCCACTGCGGCATCGCGCCCCGGAGACTGTGCGTCTTTGAGTACATCTACTTTGCCCGGCCCGACTCCGTGATCGACGGCAGCAGCGTTCATGTGGCCCGTCAGCGGGCCGGCGCGTTCCTCGCGCTGGAGCATCCCGTGCAGGCGGACATCGTCATCGGTGTGCCGGACTCCGGCCTGGACGCCGCCATGGGCTACGCCCGGCAGTCCGGCATCCCCTACGGCATGGGCTTCATCAAGAACAAATACATCGGCCGTACCTTTATCTCTCCCACCCAGTCCATGCGGGAAAACGAGGTCAACATCAAGCTCAACCCCATCCGCTCCGTGGTGGAGGGCAAGCGCGTGGTGCTGATCGATGACTCCATCGTCCGCGGCACCACCTGCCGCCGGACCATCGACCTGCTGCGCAAGGCCGGAGCCAAGGAGATCCACATGCGGGTCAGCGCGCCGCCCTTTGTGTCCGAATGCTACTACGGCACGGATATTGACGACAAAAACAAGCTCATCGCCAACCACCACACGGTTGCGGAGATTGCCGGGATCATCGGTGTGGATTCTCTCGGCTATCTCAGCCTCAGCGACGTGGTGAAGCTGGCCGACCACACGGAGAGCGGCTTTTGCACCGCCTGCTTCGGCGGCGGCTATCCCACCCCCATCCCGCAGGATTCCAACAAGGACCGCTTTGAATGTAAAATCAGCGAGCGGGAGAAGCAGGAATCTGTGTGATTGCGCCGGACAGGGCCTTTTTTCTCGTGGCGGGGCAGGGGGATCTCCCATGCCGCTTCCCTCAGTCTGCTGTTTCTCTCCCCAAATGAAAGGATGACCCCCGAGCAACAGGTCGATCAAGACCGCTTGCTCCGGGGGTTTTTCTGACTTTTTCTGACGGAAACGGTCCGCCTTGCCGGATCAGCCGACCTGCTCCAGCTCCATCACCGCGTCGATCAGCATTTGCTGGGCGACGGGGTAGGGCCAGACCCGGACGTCGATGCCCGCCAGCGCCTTTTCCGTAACGGCGGGCAGGTCCTCCGGTCTGGCGTGGATGTCCGCCAGATGGGTGGGCAGGCCGATGGAGCGGTTGAAGGCCAGCAGCCGGTCCCGCTCCTCGTACTGCTTGTCAGCCGTCAGCATCACCAGGATGCCGTAGGACACCACCTCGCCGTGGAGGTGATGGTTCTCCTCCGTGGAGGGCAGGATGGTGAAGCCGTTGTACATGGCGTGGGCCATGCCGGTGGTGTAGTCCACCTGAACGAAGTTGGAGACATAGCCGGTGGAGATGATGATGGCCTCGATGATCTCCGTCAGCTCCGGGGTCACTTGGTTGGCCTCACAGTCCGCCATGGCCTGTTTGCCCCAGCGGAGGATAGGCGCGGCGCACATGGAGCTCAGAGCGATGCCCATGGCGTCGGAGTGGGCGGGCACATCGTTGCGGGAGGAGATGGTGCACTCATAGTGCTTGGCCATGGTGTCTCCCATACAGGCCCACAGGTAGCGCACCGGGGCATTGGCAATGATCTCCGTGTTGATGAAAATGTGGTTGGGCGGGATCTTGGAGAAGGAGTACTCCCGCAGGCTGCCGTCGGGATGATAGACAATGCCAAGGCTGGTGCAGGCGGCGCAGGTGGAGGCGATGGTGGGGAAGGTAAAGAAGGGCCGGTTCGTCTCGTGGGAGAGGACCTTGCAGGTATCGATGGCCTTGCCGCCGCCGACGGCGAAGATCATGTCTGCCTCCGCCACCTGGGGCCGGAGCATGTCCATGTTCTCCCGGGAGGCCTCGCCGCCGTACCAGAAGGTGCCGATGATCTCGATGCCGGAGCCCTCCACCGCCTGGCGGATCTTATCCTCGGCGGCGGCCAGGGCGTGCTTGCCGCCGATGATGGCGGCCCTTTTGCCGTAGGCGGGGCAGATATTCACAATATCCTCGTAGGCGTCAGAGCCTACGGTATAACCGGGAAAAAGAGCTTTTTGCATAATAAACACCTCTTAAAAAACGCTTGGTTGGTGGGGACGGGTTCAGTCTGGCGGTCACCGGATTGGCACGGACGCTGCTGCGAACGGCGGGAGCGGCTTCCTCCTCGGCGTTGGCATTGGCGAAGGCGTGCTCCTTGCAGTATTTGCGGTTCTTGTAAACGCCGACGGTGAGGAAGGGAACCACCACAACGGCGATGCCCAGATAGCCGCAGTAGCCGTAGCCGTACTTGATGATGTTGGTGAGGCCGGCCATGGAGATGGTCATGGAGAGGACGATGATGAAGGCGGAGACAATTGCGCTGCGGACGGGGGCGGACTTGATGCCGCTGAAGATGGGGAGCTTTTCAAACCGGGCCACGAAGCCGAAGATGGTGGTCACGCCGGTGGAGATGAGGCAGAGGAGCAGGCAGGTGCCGTACACAGCCACCATAGCGGGATGCCGATGACCTTGCAGACGGTGAGGGTGGGGATGGTGGTGCCGCCCTCCACAGAGTATAAACGCCCTGCCAGCTGAGAAGCATAAACACGGAGAGGACCAAAGCCACAGCATTCATAACAAAGGATATCCGCATAGCCTTGGCGCAGCCGTTTTTGCTCTTCATGGTGGTGCCGCAGGCCACCATGGTGGGGAGGGTCACGCACTGGAAACCCGCATAGGTGAAGGCGTTGAGAATGGCCTTGGGCATATTGGCAAAGCCGGTGGTCTCAAAGTCGGCGGCCAGGACGGAGAAGATGCTGCTGTCGCTCTTGAAAATGCCGATGACGTAGATGCTGATGGCGGTGACCAGAATGGCCAGGCCCATGTAGGTGGAGGCGGCCCGGACGATGCCTGCGCCGAAGATGGTGAGCATCAGGACGATGACGCCGACTATGGCTACGCCGATGTAGTAGTCAAAGGTGAAGTAATTGTTCAGGGCGGAGGCGGCGCCGGAGATGGCGGCGGCCACGGCCATGAGGACCATAATGTAGAAGAATATCTCAAAGGCCCACTCGAGCTTGTCAAAGGGATGGTAGAGGGTTTCAAAAAGCTGCTTGTAGCTCGTCAGGCCCCGGGAGTTGTACATGATCATGGCCTCCCGCATGGTAAGGGTCAAAAGCAGCATGGCCGCGATGGCGGAGATGATGCCGGTCCAGCCCAGGCCCACATAGTAGGTGTTGGCTTGGTTGCCGGTGGCGAAGCCGCCGCCGGCGTGGGCGGAGAACAGGACCGCGCCTACGGAGAAAGGCGGCGAAGAATGGCGTCTTGGGGACTTTGGTGTTGGTTTTCATGATTTCTTCCTCCTGCAAATGTTGTCCGATGGTTGGCAGGAAAACCAAAAATCCTTTCGTCTCTCCTGCCCTTTGGCAGAAGAGACGAAAGGATGAAAAACCTCCGCGGTACCACTCTTCTTTGTTCCCTTTATGGGAAACACCCTCTACGGAATACCATCATATTCCTGCTACTGTAACGGGAGCGCCCGTCTGCGTTTACTTCAATTCGACGCAGCCGCTATACAGCCAGTTCGGCAATTGGATCGCACTGTGCCTCGCACCACCCGGCACTTCTCTGAGAGCATCGCCTTGCTTACTACTCTGTGTCATCGCGTTTTTTGTGCCATTGAAATCTAAGTTTTCAGAACTTTTATAAAGTTCTGAAAACTTCTGCTCAAGGCGAAAAACTTTTCGACACGCTGAGGGGCCGGCGGTTTTGAACCGCCGGCCCTTGCGGAAGCCTGATTTTACGGTGCCCGCCGGAGACAACTCTGGCGGGTATGGAGATAGGCGCTGTGCGAAATACCATTACACGATTGGCAGGATGACCTGAGTGATGAACTTTGCGGGGTCCTTATGCTGGGGCGGCCCCTCCAGATAGGTATGGCGCAGGATGCCCTGCGGCGTCAGGCCGTGTGCCTTGGCATAGTCCAGAAGCTGGCGGCCCACGGCGGGGAGCTCCTCATACGCACCGTGGTGATAGATGCAGATGGCCCGCATAGGCGCTGCGGTCTCCACATATTCTCCCTCACTGCCCGGGGAACGGCCACGCAGAAGGACACCTCGGCCGGGCGGTCGATAGGGAACTGGATGAAGTACATTCGCCGGGTGATATCCGTACCGTGGGCCCGCATGGCCTCCAGAGCTGTGTTGCGGAGCAGAACGGTCTTGTCCGCCACGTTATTGCTGCGGTAGGTGCGGCGGTATATGAGCTGCTGCGGCAGCTCCAGCTCCTTGACCTGAGCGGAGGATACCTTGGCCCGCTCGTACAGTTTTTCAATATTGAGATTCAGCTGGTCCCGCATTTCCTCCATCCGGCGAATGAGCGGCATCAGATCCGTGGAATCGTTGTAGTAGTCCCGGATCTCATCCAGCGTCAGTCCCAGATTCTGCAGACTGCGGATGCTCGCAGCTTGGTAAAGGTATCGATGGTGTAGTAGCGGTTGTTGGTGGCGTCATCCCGCTTATCCGGTTCGATCAGCCCCCGTTCCTCATAGTGAAGGATGATGCGGCGGGTCACGCCCAATGCCTTGGCGATCTCGCCAATGGAAAACAGCTTGTCATCGCGTTTCATAAAAAGCCTCGGAGTCAAAAAGAGTCCTCCTGCTGTATATCGGTGTATGGTGTACGGTTTTATGATACAAAAAATGAGGAAAAATGCAAGAAAAAAGTTTGACTGCCGGGGGAAGCTGCCGCGATTTTCTCCGCTCGCACCGGAGGCGGCAGTACGCGAAAAAGGCGAGATCAAAACCTCTTAAATATAGCCTCTTCGTTCCAATAAAAACTATGCGCAGGGCGGCTGCCCTGCACATAGTCTGCAATTGCGTGTCCAGAAGCCCCTCACAGCGCTTCAAAATGATACCGTGGCTTGCCAAGGCTCTTTTTGCCGTACTCGATGGCCTCTGTGGGACAGTAGCAGATGCAGGCCATACAGTGGGTGCAGTCCTGCCCCCAGACGGGCTTCCCGGTTTGCAGGGTGATGTTGTTGGTGGGGCAGCGCCGGACGCACTGTCCGCAGCCGGTGCAGGCATTTCCGACAGTGAAGGCATTTGCCTTTACAAAGCAGGAATAGAAGATGGGATTCACCGGCCCGCTCATAAAGCGGTCATAGAGCCTCCGGCGGGACGGGGGAAAGGCCCGGTTATCCCGGACGGCGGCAATCGCATTGTCTATGTCCGGCTCCGCTCTGGCCACGATCTGCCGGGCTTCCTCCTGTAGTTCTCCGGCATAACGATCTGTGCCGTGCCCATGCAGGAAGATCTTTTCCTGACAGAGTCGCGATTATAATTGTCGGCGTCGCCGATCTCGCTGCCGCAGGTCATGACGAACCACGCCTGCTTCGCGCCGCGCAGCTCCGTTTTCCGAAGCCAGTCGCGCACGATGCGCGGGATGCGCCAGGCATAGGTGGGCGTGACAATCACCAGCCGCTCCCCAGTCTCCCGGGGCGGTGTTCCCGGCCTTGATGCGGTCATTCAGGCACAGCAGCGGCTCGCCCAGCCCATCCGCAATGCGCCGGGCGACATAGCCGCTGTTCCCAGTGCCCGAAAAGTACAAGAATCATATCAAAATCCCCTCACAGTGGTCAATTTCATGCTGAATGATCTGCGCCGCCCAGCCGGTGAACGTTTTAATGCGCGTCTGGAATTGCTCATTCTGCCACTGCACCTTGATGGTCTGATAACGCTTCGTTTTCCGGGTGCCGGCGAGCGAGAGGCAGCCCTCCTCCGCGTCATAGGGCGCGGATTTTTGACGATCACGGGATTGAACATGACCATGTATGTACCAATGTTGTCAAACGCGATGATGCGCTTATTGACGCCAATCATATTCGCCGCCATGCCCACGAGCACGCATACATGCACCAGCCCTGTTCGTCCTCAATATAACCGGCGCCGCGGCATACGGGGCAGTCCTCCAATTCGATCTCGTTGATGGGATCCATGGTCATCTCTCCTTCGTTTTGTTTTTTTCAACGGGAATAGTATACCACGGTTCCATCGGTATGGCAATGAAAATCGACGGGACTTTGCCGCGGGTACACTGCTGCTCCGAGGAGGGCCTCCGGTATTCAGGTGTAAAGAGCACAGAAGCCGGGAGGACCGACGGCGGATTCCCGCACCATGCGGGGAGCGCAAGCGTGATTTCTGAGCGGAAAAAGGCTCGAAAAACACAAAGAAAACGGTTGAATTTTATAAAAAACGCCTATTGACTGGAAAAGAGCAATCTGCTGCTTTCTTTATGTAAAATTTATGGGCAAACCCGGCGCAAGCCGGCGACGCAAAGCTACAGGGGCCCTCCGGGCCAGCCAGCTGCCAACGGCGGACAGCCGCCATTCCCCTGGTTCCATAGCTCCGCGCTGACCCCTCCAAAGGTTCTGATGCGCATGATGCTCCGGCAAGCTCCGAAAACAGAATAGGCCAGGACAGAGCAAGCGGCGTTCGCTGCTTTACGCTGTCCGCAGAATATAAAGCAAAGGCGCTTTCAGGCATGGGTAGAACCATGCCTTGAAGGCGTCTGTTTTTTTGTTTAAACCTGCGGAAGCGGATCAAATAGAAGGAAATATAGGAGGTAAAAGTGATGAAACAGCGAATTTTTGCAATATTGTTGTCACTGACGTTGATGTTCACGCTGGTTCCGACAGCATGGGCGGAAAACAATGGGATTACAACAGAAGCGGAATTACGGACGGCGATCGAGAATGCTACCGGTGAAAAGGATACCATTACCTTGGCAGAAGATATTGGACTTGCTTCTACGTTGGAAATTTCAGCAGATAAGCATATCGAAATTCAAGGAGATGGACATTCCATTTAGGCTCCGGATTTGACTCGCTGATCAGCGGGCTTTCGGCAGTTGTCGGATCATCCAAGAACGTCCCTGCTTTACTGCTCCGGGAATCTTTCCGCGACTGCAAAGCCCGCTAACCTGTCGTTCACTAATATTCCAAAAGCGCAGCCGCATCTTTTACAAACATAAAGTCAGCCATTTGCTTGTCTCCTTGAAATGATCTGTTGATTCTATTATGTCCAACATTCGGAAGAATGTTAACACGTTCGGAAATATATCAAATTATAAATGGCAAATTTCCGAAAAGGGGCGGGATTTCCTTTTTGCCTGTGACTACTGTGCCGCAACACAGCGGAACGTTTCTTTACGCTACGCGTCGGCAAAGAATGATTACCTACTGTCAAGAGATGGTGGGTAAAAAGACGTTCAATGCGGAAATGAAGAAACCGGAATTGGCCTTCAAGTGTTTTATCCGCTTTTTGCTGGCGCGGGCGGCGATGACCTGGGGCGTGGAACTGATGGCAGGAGCCTTTCGGGTATATCAATTCTATCGACAAGGGCGCATGGGGCGTGTTATAATCATGAAAAACGCGGCGAAGGGAGGCGGCGGAGGGATGACAGACGAAGTATTATACCGCCGTTACCTCGGCGGAGACGAGGATGCCCTGGGCGAGCTTATGGAGCGTTACGGCACCAAGCTGACCCTCTATCTGGACGGCTACCTCCGCGACCTTCACGAGGCGGAGGACCTGATGATCGAGGCCTTTTGCCTATCTCATCGCCAAAAGGCCGGCCATCCGGGACGACGGCTTTCGCGCCTACCTCTACCAGTCGGCGCGGCACATGGCTTTGCGGCTGCTGCGCAAAAAAGAGCGAGAAACTGCTTTTCACTGGATGCACTGACGGAGGAGCCGGAGGCCCGGGAACTGGTGGAGGAAACTGTGCAATCAGCGGCGCGGGCACAAATCCTGCGCACCTGCATGGCAGAGCTGCACGAGGACTACCGGGAGGCGCTGTTCCTCGTCTATTTTGAGGGACTGAGCCATGCGGAGACCGCCGCCGTCATGGGTAAGCGGGAAAAGCAGGTGGCAGACCTCATTTACCGTGGAAAAAACGCGCTGCGAAAGCGGCTGGAACAGGAGGGGATCACGGATGCGCACAACGGCTGAACGGCTGGCCGAGGCCAAGCGGCGGGCAAGGGAACTGGAGCGGCAGCGGCAGCGCCGCCGGGTCCGTGGGTTCCTCTGCGCCGGGACAGCGGCCTGTCTCGCCGTGATCGTTTCCCTCGCGCTGGCCATGCCCGGCATCACAGAGGGCTTTTCCGATACAACGCTGGGCGGCGGCATGGCCGCCAGCGTTTTCAGCGGCCGGAGCCTGGCTATCTCGTGGTGGGCCTGCTGGCCTTCGTGTTAGGCGTGTGCGTCACGGTGCTGTGCGTCCGCTTGCGCGGGCGTGAGGGGGATTCGGCGGACGAGGAGCGGTACGATGATTGAGTTCTGGGACTATCTCTTGCAGTTTCTCGCCGTGGCGGCGGGCTTCTGCGCCGCTTTGCGGGCGTATCTCAAGAGCCGCGGACAGCCGTGGTTTCTGCTGACCTGCTTTTACGGAACCTTTGCTCTGGGCACCCTCTACTGGACGCTGCATCTGCTGCTGCGGCAGGAGACACCGCAGGTTTTCTTACGTCTCCGACCTTGCGTGGCTGGCAAGCTATGTCTTTTTGCTTTCCCTGACGCTGACGCTGGCGGACGCGGGGGAGACGGCAGTCCCGGACGGGACTGTGCTGGCTGGTGCCGGTGTTCTGCCTGCCGCAGTTTGGGCTGTATATCACCCGCGGCGATCTGCTTCTCAACGTCCTCATGTGCGGCCTGACGATGATGCTGGCATGGTGTGCTGTGCGGGGCCTCGTCTGGGCGAAACGACGGAAAGCGGGCGGCTGCGCCGGTTTTACGGAACGGTGCTGGCCTTCATCGCGCTGGAGTACGCCCTGTGGACGGCCTCCTGTTTCTGGGTGAGCGACACTATCTCAACATGCAGCTCAGGGTCAGTTCAACTTTCAGGGACACAAGAAGCCTCGCACCATACAGCTTTCTCTCTGAACGTGTGTCAAAGTTTACTATTTCCTCTCTTCGCCTGTTTTGCTTCTTATTGTTTGATGTTCTAAAATCAAACGCCAGTTTCAACACCGGCATCCATCCCGGAATTAGCCACGTGCAAATCCTGACAGTATTATGATTTTACGCCAATCGGTCGGGTTTGTCAAAGAAGGAACGTGCCCTTATATTGCTTGCGAACAGAAAGTCACCATCATGCACACCTGAATCGACTTTCCCAATACTCTCTTTCTTTTTTACTCGGTCGTCACTGATCGTTTGCATCCGAAACGTAAAAAATCAATGTTTTTATCCCAAATTACGAATCTTCCCTTTTTGACAAAATATCACTCCCGGCACATCTCCGCCAGCGACCGCAGGATCTTCGCCGTCATCCCCCAGATGATTCCTTCCTCACGCCGGTAAAGTAAACGTCAGTAATGCCCGCGCCGCCCGGTGATAATCGCGACCGCCTGGTACACATCTTCAAACGGAAATGTCTCTTCCGGCACGGTCACTAAGTTCTGTTTCATATCGCTCCGGTTCATGTTCCGCGAACCAGCGGAGCGGGACAGAAAAAAGGTATGATCGACCTCCGCCTCGGAATATGACCAGCGGTAGCCCTGCAGCGCACCTAAAAATGGAGAAATCTCCACGCCCCGGGCGCTTCCAGCACATCCAACGGCGCGATGACGCGAATCTTTGGCGGCGGTTTATTGCTCCTTTTCCATCGCCTCACGGACCGCCGCCTGCTTCGGTGTCTCGTCCCGCTCAACGGCACCCCTGAAAACGGATCTCCCGGCTGAATTCGTTTTTAAGCTGCCCGCGCGCACCTCAAACACCACGTGGTACTCCCCGCCTTTCTGAATCAGCGGCACCAGCACCGCCGCCCGGCGGATTTTCTCTTTCTCCAGCCTTCCCAGCTCTCCGGCTGCCCCGATGCGACTCATCTGCGCCAGCTCGCCGCCCCTGTGTCCCTTCTAAGAATGCCTCGACACACTGGTTAAATGCGTCCGGTTTTCTGCCGTAATAAAATGAGTTCCCTCTAAAATCCGAAGTCTCGCATTTGGCAACGAACGCGCAATCCGGCGTGTGTGGCGTTCGCCGGATCATGTCATCACTGCCCGCTATCACAAAGGACGGGCATTTTTCAGACGGCGGAGAAGTTCAGGGCGGATCAGGGTTCATACAACATTAAAGATAGAAGCTCTTTTTGTGTATATTGGCATCCCAATCGTTTTCCCTTTTCCATGAATTTTTTCTTTCTGACAGCTTCTTCTCTGTTGTTTATTCCGTCCTTCCTGTCCATTCTTTTTTCGTTTTCTTTTTGAAAACTGCTTTTCTGTCCGCATTTTTTCCTGCTGCCATCTGCATTTTTTCTCTTACTGCCCGATGCCGCTCTTCTGCAGCCAGAGTTTCCCCTCAACTCCCAGGTACTCCTGCGCCACATCCGCCAGCACGGACAGCCTCATGCCAAACGGGTTTCAGATTCGCTCCATTTAAAATCAGCCGATCGACATATCCCGGATATTTCAGTGCAAAAATCAGCGCAATATTGCCCGCCGTCGCTGAACCCCAGCAAAATGATCCGCCTAAGTCCCCGGCGGTCAAGAAATCCTTTCAGAATCTTCGGCAAAACGTTCCAGTGGTAAATGCCCCCCGGTAACGCGGCGATCTGCCATGTCCGCGTGTGTCCACCCCAATCACATGGTATTTTGACTCGAAAAAGGACATCTGGTTTACAAAATAGGAGCTGTCCTCTCCATTTCCATGAAGCAACACCATCGGCTGTCGGTTTCTGACTCTTTTGTATATAAATTCGTTTGTTCCTCCATATTAAATGATATACAAACTTATTTCAGCTTAACATCCAACTACCCTCCAGCAACTCTTTCTCTGCTGTTTTTCTGGAACTTTTTTGCATTTTTAATTCCGTATCTATTATTATATACGATCCTCTTGTCTCCCGACAATTCTAAAAAATCCCCTTTCATCTCCTTAAATTCCACATTTAAAAACAATTTCAGGTTGTCCATCCTGTCTCCACTTTTTCCTCTTCCCCCTCTAAAATACCTACCTATAAACAACCGTCCCTTCGTCCTCATCCCCATATTCCTCCACAAAATCCTTAATAATCAACAGCCCAATCGGCCCCAAAAAACCGAACAGACCAAACAGCTGTAAGCCCACATAGATGACCGCCAGCGTCTCCAGCGGCGACAGTCCCATTTTTCCCCATCAGAGATGCGCCTCCGTGAACTCTCGCAGAATAGCAAAGCAGATACAGTCCGAAGAGAGAATCAGTGCGTGTCCCCCACTCCCGCAAATAATGAAGGATACTCCACGGCACCAGCGCCGTCCCCTGCCGAATCGGCAGGGCATCCAGAACACCGATTCCGATTCCGCCCAGAATATAATATGGATTTCAATCAACAACAGTCCTAGCATCGAGAGCGAAGATGTCATCAGGAAAATGACCGACTGGGTTTTCAGCCATGCGCTTCCTGTCACCGCAAGGCGCCTGCCGAGCAGGAAAAATTCGCGGTGAAACATCGGAATCAAACCGCCTCCGGCGCAGTTCGTCCATCTCCTGTAAACTCAAAATCGAGGCAATGAAAATAAAACAACCACAATAACCGCGCGCACGATCCTCGCCGCAGCCGGAACCGATTTTGAAGGAGCTGCGGCGGCAGGATTTCCCTTGACCTGTCCGCCGCCCTGCAAGCCTGTCCCGCGAAAGAGCTGTCCAGGAGTCTTCCCGCCGGTAAATGAAGAAACCGTTCTGCCGACTGTTCAAATTGCCCTCCCAGCAGTGACAGTTCCTCCATCCGTCCGGGAAGCTCTTCTAAAAAGCGTTCCCAGCTCCTCCATGAAACGCCTCCCCCACTGCTGCCAGCAAAACAAACAGCAATATACACAGCAAAAAATCAACTCCACCCCCCGATCACCAATAGGAATGCCGATGGTGCGCCCGCGGAAGAGATTCGCAGCCTTTTTCAAGAAATGCCGCAGACGGGCGGAGAAAGAATTGCCATCAGGTAAGCCCGCCAGAAGCAGAACACAGAGTGGCAGCAGATGCCGGAAACTCAAATACACGCCCGCCGTGACTGCTGCTGTGAGAAATGCTTTTTCTGTTTTCTGCTGAGTGCCATCTTCGTAATTCCCACCTTCCCAATTTTTCTTTCTTCATACGCGGTTATGTTTCCATTTTGCCGCATCCATTCAAACCATCTTATCCGTCAAATAAACATCATTTCACTAAACGAAAAACCACAGGAAACCGGTGTCAGCTCCCAGCTTCTCCCGGCTCCTGCGGTCCTCTTTTGTAAGCCCTCTTTAGTCGCTCGGGGCTTACCCATGGACTTTGCCCATTTATGATTCGTACTTCCTTTGTACGCTTTAGTATGAGCGGGTTGGAGGAAAATATACATAATTTTGTGCGTGAAAATCAAACAAATCTGCCAAAGCCAGAGCACTCATGTTTTTCCGTCCTCTCCCACCAATGACAACAGAAATTTGCGCATTACCCACACGCCTCCACTCTATTTTAGATTATTTCTTTAAATTCTTACAGTTTTTTACTTTTCATTCTTTGTTCTTGCATATCCCTTATACAATATATTTAAGTATTTGCGTACAAAACATCATCATTTTTTATAGTAATTGTTCCAATTTCGACCATATAGACAGTAACTCAAAAAATAAATATTTTTTCATCATAGAGCCCCCAAATTTTAGCATTTTTAAATCAAAGGAGGTATCTACCATGACATATAGACGAAATTTCTTTTCCATATTTTTTTCTTAGGATATCGTTTGCATCTTTATTGCATGGGCTTCTTATTTCGGCTATAAGAGCTTAGTAATAAATGGGCTTTTGGCATTCTTTGTATTCTGTGTATTAAAATGTGTCATGTTTGCAAAATTTAAAAAAAATGATATACTGGAAAACGATACTCCTTCCTATTTAAACTTTCTAATCATGTGTTCGGAATCATGTTCATTATCATGGACCTCTTTATTTTTATATAAGTCGTTGATTTCCGAACAGGAGAATCTCATTGCGACAGATGCCACCAGATGCAGAAATCAGGTGCCATCCCAAATAAACATACATCAAAAGGAGAATCTAGTATGAAACTTGCGGTCACCTATGAAAATGGACAAATTTTCAGCATTTTTGGTCACACCGAACAGTTTAAGATCTATGAAGTGGCGGACGGCAAGATCGTCCGGGAGGAAGTGGTGGACACCAACGGCAGCGGCCACGGCGCGCTGGCTGGCTTCCTGATGCAGCACGGGGTCGAGGCGCTGATCTGCGGCGGCATCGGCGGCGGCAGCACGCAGAGCAGCTCTGGCTGGGTCGGCATCAAGCTCTACGGCGGCGTCAGCGGTGAGGCGGATGCGGCGGTCCATGCTGTTAGCCGAAAACCTCAGATTCAATCCAGATGTTCAGTGCTTAGTCACCATAACCAGAAACACGGGGATGGCGGTCACACCTGCGGCAGCCACGGCTGCCCAAACCATAGCTGTCACTGATAAAAATTTTTCGCTTCTAAATTTTGCTCACAAATAACTTCGCTTACAGAGTGAACTGCGGTTCTGTGGAAAATTCCATCCGTTCTCCTGTCACCGGGTGAAGGAACGACAAGCGAACCGCACACAGCGCCGCAGCAGGCACACGTCCAGGAGGCAGCCGCTGGTGCACCATACTTGAGTATCTCCACACCAGCGGCGTTCCATGCGCAAACTGCGCGGATCTGATGATGACGCCCCGGTGTGAGATGGATTTCACAGAGAAGCGCACTGCTCCATACCCTGTTCTTTTTTCTTCTAATATCTGATATTCCAATTCGCCCGCTTCGCACCGGCGGCCGACTTATCCACAATCCGGCTGGTATTTCGTTTTCCCGTCTTTCAACAGATAATCCACGTACTTACCACATTATCCCTGGGTTTTTCCACATACCACAGCCTGATGGGTTTTCTCAATTTTCCCTCCTGTACCTGACGGCTTAAATTGCGCTGCCGCCTTCTGGTTCTTGGCATACACCATCACGCCGCGCACCAGCTTGTCAGTCGGTGGATAACTCCAACATACGGATCCACCGTGACTGTGGATGCTTTTGGGGATAAACCGGTGGATAACTTTTTCGTTCCTGCCCTTCCGGTGGAGATAATTTTTTGATCTCGCTGACCATATCCGGCTCCAGACGTCTCGATGTCTGCGACTCTATTCCGGCTGGTTTGACCACAACCAAAATATCTTTATCTTCATATAAAACATCTAACGCCAACTGATTTCTCTCTACTTCATCCATGGATTCCCGAGCATTTTAACTTCTCAAATCATCCATGAGCCATTTTTCTTTCTCTTCTAACTTTAAAATTTTCATATGCAAACCATCGCATATATTTATTGCCAACGCA
>VOFC01000640.1_pt1 | contig 36531 bp, 44 predicted proteins | sample 5384161 | NCBI WGS metagenome assembly VOFC01 (sample SAMN12384722, study PRJNA508395) | human gut metagenome | isolation source: healthy gut B | host: Homo sapiens | reverse complement strand
CTGTAATCATATCCTTGCGTCGGACACAGATATTGATGCGGCAACATACCAGAAAATGCGCGGCATGAGTTATCAGGAGGTGCTGCGGACAAACGGACAAATCTCGTTCCCAGAGGTCTGCGCAGGCAAAACAGCTCTGAGCATATAGAGAGAAAGCAGCTTGCAAGCCCGAAAACTTGCAAGCTGCCTTCTAAAAATCCATGCTTTACTGCACCCGATACCCAGCTAGAATCAGGCTGACAATCACCTGCCAGAAGTCGTGTTCTTCTGCGCTGTAATATCGACTGTTTGGAATCTCATGAAAGGACACAATGTGGTTTCCTTCATCCAGCCATGCTTCAAAGAATATTCGCTCAGTTGGATTCATTTTCAGCAGCAATTTCAGCAATCACAATTGGTTTTGAAATATCAATGACAACGCTGTCCGGCAGGTCACTTTGAGCGGCCAGTTCCCCGATGTTATCCGGAATATCCCCACCTTCGTGCGTGATGATTTCCGCGTTATTCCCAACGACGGCATACCGAACGTTCCCGACCCAAACAAAACGGATGGGATTTTCAGGTGATGACAGGCTGTGTAAACGCTGGAACTTCTCCACATTAGGCGAAAACTGATGACGTGTTTCACCATCCAATTCAATTATATCCAAGGTTCACCAGAACTCGCCGTTATGCAGAACAGGGAAAATGTAAGCGTCAGTTGGTTTACCATTAGAATCTAGAGGATGTGTATGATACGGTGTTCCAAGCGCGTACTCTCCCGCACCGCCCTCGAACACGGAAACCCATTGCGCCAGATTCTCCGAGAAAATAACCTTCGCTTCTTCGCAGATCTCATCCGGCGTTTCTTCTGTCATGAGATAACAGCCACCTTCTACAGCGGAACCGTGATCGCTGCAATCGACCAGCGGAACAGAATTTGCAGATTTGCTTTTGCCACAGGCGGTCAAACTCAGAACGAGAAGTGCTGCGATTACGATACAAAATTCCTTTTCATAGACACCCTCCATGGAGCACTGGACACAATGACGTTCGTGCCTTTTGTAGTCCGTTCCATTTTCATACGGTAATCAGTCCCATGTGAAATCGAAATAGGATTCCGGTTTGCTGGAGGTATCCTCCGTTTTCAAGCCTTCTATCGATTTCGGACGCTTTTTCCCGATTGACCCGGATTTACTGAGCAGACAGACAATGAAAAGCGTTACAATCACGCCGCAAAAACACTGCGGCTGCATATTTTAGCAATGTTCGTGGATGGCGTTTTTTCTGAAATGACTGGTTCGAGTGGCTCAGCTTCCGGCAGATCAGGAGACGTCCAGTTTTTCACAAAGTGTCATATCTTTCTCTCCTGATTTTATGGAATACCGCGATTTTTGTAAACCAAAAATCGGTTGCTTTTGCGCAAGTATTGGTTGCTTTTCGCAGATTTTTTGATAGTCCAAGCAAAATTCAATTTACATAATACCATTATAAAGCAGACTGCATAGAAGTCAAGGATGAAGAAAGAAGCTGATCAGCGCAGAAACTGCGCCGCAGTAAACAAAGAATAGAGATTTCTAGATATGTGTGGAACTGAGTAAAAAATATTCCGATCTTCCGAAAAAATCAGTAGACTTTGTGCCTGTTCTGTGGTAGTTGTTTGTGCTAGCAAAACGAAGGAGGTACGAGCATGGCAAAGAAACGGGCAAATGGGGAAGGGAACATCCGAAAGCGCAAAGATGGGCGCTGGGAGGGTCGGTATACTGCCGGATATGATGAAAAGACAGGGAAACGGCTGATCAAGAACGTCCTTGGCAAGACACAGGCAGAAGTGAAAGAAAGGCTGGCAAAGGCAGTCGCAGAAGCGGAAAGCGTCGATGTACGGAGAGCAGACGAGTACACGCTCGGCACATGGCTGCAAACGTGGTACGAGCTATATGCAAAACCGCACCTGAGATTTTCGACTGCCGAATACTACCGGCGCGGCATCGAATTGCATATCACGCCGCGCATCGGGGATATTCCGCTGAAAAAGCTGACCGGGCGCGATTTGCAAGGGTTGTACAAGGACTTGCGGGAACACGGACGGCTCCGCGAAGCGCACAGAAGGGCAAGCAGCCGGGGTTGAGTGATTCCACGATCCGCGGCATCCACACAATGCTGCACAACGCGCTCGACCGGGCAGTCAAGGAACGCCTGATTGTGCGCAATCCAGCGGATGACTGCATTCCGCCCAAAATCCCAAAGCACGAAATGAGGATCCTGCCGCCGGAACAAATCAAATCCTACCTGACGGCAGCAGATCAACGTGGCGTCCTGCCGATGTTCTATCTGGAGCTCATCAGCGGTCTGCGTAAGGGCGAGCTGGTCGCGCTCCAATGGTCAGACTTGGACATCGAAAACAAGACGATTTCCGTCAGCAAACAGGCAGGACGAAACAACGCAGGCAAACCCGATATCACACGCCCGAAAACGGAAAACTCCATTCGCAAAATCTCAATTCCGCAGGACGCTGTCGAGCTGCTGGTCGCAGAGCACCAGAAGCACCCCGGCAGCCCATGGATGTTCCCATCCCCGAAAACAGGCGAGATGTACCATCCCGATTCGGTCGTGAACATTCACAAGAAAATCCTGAAGGACGCAGGGCTGGAACACCTGAGATTTCATGACTTTGACGTCACACATTCGCGACGTTAGCCTTGCAAAATGGCATAGACGTGAAAAACGGTATCCAGTACGCTCGGTCACTTCGACGCAGGATTCACGCTGAGAACCTACACCCACGTTACACGTCAGATGCAGGAAAGCGCCGCCGAAAAGATGGGCAATTTCATGGCACAGGTTATGTAAAAACAAAAGAGCGGCGGAGAGGATGAGATACATATCCTCTCCGCCGCTCTTTGGACATTTCGCCGTGGGGTCACGGTGTGGGTCAGGAAAATTCGCCGCCTGAAAAACCGAACAAATAAAAGAGAAAACCGGCGAAAATCTCTCGATTTTCACCGGTTTCTGGAGCTAGTGGCCGGACTTGAACCGGCGACCTGCTGATTACGAATCAGCTGCTCTACCGACTGAGCCACACTAGCATCCCGATTGCCTAAATAATATAGCACGTTTTCCCGGCCGCGTCAATCTTTTTTTCGCGGGGAGCCGGTTTTTGTAAATGTCTCTATAATATGCACAAATGTCCGCGAGAAAATTCTATATTTCGATGTAGCGATTTAAATTGACTTGAAAGTAAGTTTATGGTATCATAATCGGGAAGTTTTTTCTTCAGGAGAAAGAAAAGGATGGACGCGGGGCGTCCGGAAAGGAGAACATATGGAAGCTATCATCAATTTCTTTACCGGTACATTGAATACCGTCGCCTGGCTGTATATTTTCCTGCCATGTACGATCGTCGGCGGTTTGTACCTGACGATCCGCAACCGTGGGATCCAGTTCACGCGCTTTGGCTACACGATGAAAAACACGGTTGGCAAGATGTTCCAGAAGCAGGAGGCCGGCGCGGGCGCCGTCACCCCGCTGCAGGCCGTAACGACGGCGCTCGCCGCGACCGTCGGCACGGGCAACATCGTCGGCACGTCGCAGGCGATCGCCATCGGCGGCTACGGCGCAGTGTTCTGGCTGTGGCTGGCGGCGCTGCTCGGCATGATCATCAAGTATTCCGAGGTCACGCTCTCCATCAAGTACCGGGAACGTGACGCTAAGGGCGACTGGGTCGGCGGCCCGATGTACTACGTCAAAAACGGCCTCGGCAAGCACTGGCAGTGGGTCGGCGTGCTGTTCTGCGTGTTCGCGGCGATCGCCTCCTTCGGCATCGGCAACATGTCGCAGGTCAACTCCATCGTCGGCTCGCTCAACGACGCAATCGACGCCTTTATCCCCGCCGCTGAAGGTGAGCGCAATCTGCTGAACCTCATCTTCGGCATTGCGATCGCGGCGCTCGTCGCGCTGATCCTCTTCGGCGGCATCAAGCGCATCGGCGCGGTGGCCGAGAAGCTCGTCCCAGTCATGAGCATTCTCTATATCATCTTCGCCTTCGTCGTCATCTTCGGCCACGCCGGCAACATCGGCCCGGCCTTCGCCAAGATCTTCCGCACAGCCTTCACGCCCAAGGCCCTCGGCGGCGCGGCCAGCGGCATTGCGCTCAAGCAGACCATCGTCTGGGGCCTGCGCAGAAGCGCCTTCTCCAATGAGGCGGGCCTCGGCTCCGCGGCCATCGCGCACGCGGCGGCCGATACCAAGGGCCCCGTCCAGCAGGGCCTGTACGGCATCTTTGAGGTCTTCGCCGACACCATCGTCATCTGCACGCTGACGGCCATGACCATCATCTGCAGCGGCGTCGACATCACTTTCGGCCAGAAGGTCGGCTCCGAGCTCATCACGAGCGCATTCGCCACCATGTTCGGCGTCAAATTCGCCTCTGTGTTCGTCGCGCTGGCGCTGACGCTCTTCGCATTCACCACGGTCCTCGGCTGGTCGCTCTACGGCAGCCGCTGCGTGCAGTATCTGTTCGGCCTCAAGGTCGCGAAGGGCTATCAGGTCCTGTTCATCATCATCGTTGTCGTCGGCGCGGTCGCCTCGCTCGACGTAGTGTGGGACATCGCCGATACCTTCAACGGCCTCATGGCCATCCCGAACTTCATCGCCCTCTTCGCCCTCTCCGGCGTCGTGGCGAAGCTCACGAAAGAGTATTTTGCGGATAAAACCAAGCTGAAACAGTAAAAGAAGCCCCGCGCGCCCGCGCGGGGGCGATTTTTCACCACAAGTGCTCCCCTCTCCAGGGGAGCTGGCTCGGCGCAGCCGAGACTGAAGGTTGTCACAGATTTGCACAAAATCCAAACCGCAAATTCAGTTTGCGGTTTGGAAAGGAAGAAACGAGCACAGAGGATAAGAAGCCTTGCATGCAAGGTTCGTTCCGTCGTGGTCGTTCTGACGCGCCTCCTGCAGCCCCTATCTTTTCCCATGCGCGGGAAAAGATGGGGGAGAAAAGGGGCGCTGGGATGCGTTTGGTGCTTTCTGCCTCTGATTATAGGCAAGTCCCTATTTTTCAGATGTCGTTCCACACGGTGGTCACCTCACGTATTTTACTACGCGCCGCCTGATACGGGGGGTCCAAATTTGCAGCTAGTTGCCTTAGAACATTTGCAGTCAATAGAAGGTGCAGACCAGATTTGCTGGTCTGCACCTTTTGCGGGGAAGTTTTCTTTCATTGCTTTGCACTTTGTAGGGGCGGGGCTCTGCTCCGCCCGCGGGTGCCGATTTCATCGGAGCAACGGGCGGAGCAGAGTCCCGCCCCTACAGAACGCAACCGTCCAGGGCTTCCCCTATGAGGGGAAGCTGTCGCCGCAAGGCGACGATGGATGAGGTGGGGGCAGGGGACCTACAGCCGCGCAAAAACGGGGCGGCCTTGCGGCCGTCCCGTTGGGGTGAGGGGAATTATTTCTTCCCTGCGTTTGCTTTTTCCAGATTGATCTGGCGGCGGTTCTTGACGGCGTCTTCCATCGGGTGGATCTCGCCGGCGGCCTGCAGGGCCATTTTGGTCAGCAGCGGACCGACCAGCTCGTAGATGAGGATGGCGAACAGCGTGATGTTGCGGATGAGGTCGCCCTCTGCGCCGAGCTGGCGCGCCGTCACGCACATGCCGAGCGCGACGCCGGCCTGCGGCAGCAGGGTGATGCCGAGATATTTGCAGATCTGCGGCTCACATTTCATGAGCTTTGCGGAGTAGTGCGCGCCGAGATACTTGCCAAGCGAGCGCGTCAAAATATACACAACGCCGATGAGAACGATCATACCGTCTTTGAACACGCCCAGATCCAGCCCTGCGCCGGAGATGACGAAGAACGCCGCGAACAGCGGACTCGTCCACCGGTCGGCCTTTTCCATGATCTCGCCAGACAGCGGGCAGAGGTTACAGAACAGCGTGCCGAGCATCATGCACGTCAGCAGCGACGAGAAACCGATGGTCACAGGGCCAATCTTGAATTCCGCCATGGCCAGCGCCGAGGTCAGGAAGACGAAGGCGATGGTCATGTTCAGACGGTTCGTGTTGGAGTTGAACAGCTTTTCCAGCTGCGTCAGCACCCAGCCGCCGAGCGCGCCGAGCGCCAGCGAGCAGACGATCTCGATGAGCGGATCGACGACAATGGAGATCACGTCGAACGAGCCGGTATTGAGCGCCTTCGCAATACCGAACGACACCGCGAACACCACCAGACCGACTGCGTCGTCCAGCGCGACGATCGGCAGCAGCAGGTCGACCAGCGGGCCCTTGGCCTTGAACTGGCGAACGACCATCAGCGTGGCGGCCGGCGCCGTCGCCGTGGCGATGGCGCCCAGAGTGATGGCCTGCGCGATGGAGAGCTTGCCGCCCGTCGCGAGCGAGATGGCGACGAGCGCGATATCGACCACGAACGTTGCGGTCAGCGCCTGCAAAACGCCGATGACGAACGCCTGCTTGCCGGTATGCTTGAGCTCCGACACGCGGAACTCACTGCCGATGGAGAACGCGATGAAGCCCAGCGCGACCTCGGAGATCAGAGACAGGCTGTCCACAGCCTCCTGCGTCGGGAAACCGAGCCCCTCGATGCCGAGAAGACCCAGGCAGTACGGGCCGATGAGCACGCCCGCGACCAGATATGCCGTCACCGACGGCAGCTTCAGGGGCTTTGCAACACGGGTCATCAGCAGACCCGCGAGAATGGCGACAGACAGGGATAACAACGTACGCATAAAAATGTTCCTTCATTTCTTCTACATGATTTTGCACACCTCATTATACGCAAACTTAGACCAAATGCAAGAACAAATTGTAGATGTTGAATGAAATTTTCACGCGTTTTTATTCAATCTGCCAGCTTTTATCGGATCGCTGTCCCGCCTTACTCGTAGAGATAGACCCGCGCCTCATACGGCCGCGTGACGAAGCTCGCGCCGCTCCCGGCGTCCGGATAGTTGCACAGCAGCAGCTTCATATCGTCCAGCGAGAACGGGTAGGGCGGGCAGAAGCGTACCGGCCGGTCCGTAAACGAGCAGACGACCAGCAGCTTCTGCTCCTTCGTCTCCCGTGCGTAGACATAGAGCGCGTCCGAATTCCGCTCGTAGACCTGATAGCTGCCGTCGCGCACGACGGCAGCCGCTTGCGCAGGGGCGAGGGCCTTTTTGTAGAAGTTCAGGATCGAATCCGGGTCGGCCAGCGCCTGCTCGACGTTGATCTCCGGATAATTCTCATTGACATAGAACCACGGCGTACCGGTCGTGAACCCGGCGTTTTCGCTGTCTGTCCACTGCATGGGCGTGCGGGCAGAGTCGCGGGACGCACGGTGGTAGAGCGCGAGCCGTTTTTCCTCCGGCCAGTCCGGGTGTTGATTGCGGGTCTGTACGTCCTCGTACATGCTGGTGCTCTCCGGTCGCCAGTTCGTCATGCCAATCTCCTGCCCCTGATAGATGAACGGCGTGCCCTTCAAAAACAGATAGCTGACGGCCAGCATTTTGCCGCTCTCCACGCGATACTGCTCGCTGCCGTAGCGCGAAATGACGCGCGGGTGATCGTGATTTTCGAGATACAGGGCATTCCAGCCGCGTCCATCCAGCTGCGTCTGCCAGCTGGAAAAGGCACGGCGCAGGCGGTTTAAGGAGAATTTTCGCGGCATGTAATCTGTAAAGAAACAGTCAGCGCACATGCACTGGAACTGAATCATCATGTCGATCTCATTGGTGTCCGACTCTTCAATGTAATCCAGCGCACGCTGCGGCGTGACGAGCGGTGCTTCGGCGATGGTCATGCAGTCGTAATTGGCCAGCACGTCGCGGCGGAATTCCTGCAGATACTCATGGATGTGCGGGCCGTGATTATAAAACCGGATGCCCTTGAAAACCGGGAACAGGTAATCGTCCGGCAGGCCCTCCTTTTTGAAATAAAGGTGATGACGTCCTCACGGAAGCCGTCAACACCGAGATCGAGCCAGAATTTCAGGATCTTCTTGACCTCGGTCCGCACGAGCGGGTTGTCCATGTTGAGATCCGGCTGCTTGACGGCGAACAGGTGCAGATAATACTCCTGCCGCAGATCGTCCCACTGCCAGGCTTTGCCCTCAAAATGGCTGTCCCAGTTGTTGGGCAGCTTTCCGTTCTTTTTCGCGGGCCGCCAGATATAATAATCGGTATACGGCGCAATGCGCCGCCGGGATTTCTGGAACCATTCATGCTCGTCGCTCGTATGATTAACGACCAGGTCCATGACAAGTTTCATCCCGCGCTCGTGCAGGCCGTCCAGAACAGCCCGGAATGCTTCCATGCCGCCGTATTCCGGCGCGATGTCCATGTAATCCGAAATATCATAGCCGCAGTCCGCCCCGGGCGACGGATAGAGCGGCGAGAACCAGACACCGTCAATGCCGAGTTCCTTCAGATAGTCCAGCTTCTCTAATACTCCCCACAGATCGCCGATCCCGTCGCCGTCGCCGTCGCGGAAGCTTCGGGGCCAGATCTGATAAAAAACCTTGTCCTTAAACCACCTTGTGTGCTCCATAGTCCATTTCTCCCCATCCATCATTGGTTTCCATAACAACAATATTATTGTAACATACCATCCGGATTTCGCCAGTTGGAAACCTGAACAGATTTTGCCGGTCCTTTCGTCCAAAATTGACACTTGCGGGAACGCGGGAAAAACCATACAATAAAAAATCACGTATATCCGCAGGACGAAGATCTACCCCGGCAGGGGAAGCCTGGGGGAGCGGAAAGCCAACGCCTCCCCTTGCAGGGGAGGTGGCTCGGCGAAGCCGAGACGAAGAGGTCGTCTCAGATTTGCAGCAACCTCTCAGTCTGCTTCGCAGACAGCTCCCGCTGAAACGGGAACCAGTTACCTTCAGGCGGCGCGTGGTAAAAAACTCGTAAGGTGACCACCGAGTGGAACGCTGCGGCGGGGCCTAAAATCAGAGGCCCTCAGGCGACGGAAAAGATCTGCGCCAGCCACGACCGAATCCTTGCAAGACAAGGGTTTCTTCCTTTCCAGGCTTTTGGGTTTGGGTTTCGCATTTCCAGCCTTTGGTCTTGCATACCATCAAAAATCAACGATTATGAAGGAGGACACCCCATGCGGCTACAGTTCCCAGAGGGATTTTTGCTCGGCGTCAGTTCCGCTTCGGCGCAGATCGAGGGCGGGGAGGTCGGCAGCAGCTGGAACGACTGGTATCATCAGGGTAAGATCAAGGACGGATCCGATCCCGCAGTCGCCAATGACCATTGGAACCGCTGGCGTGAAGACTGCGCACTGATGGCCGGTCTGCACCTGCCCGTTGCCCGTCTCGGCGTCGAGTGGGCCCGGATCATGCCCGAGCGCGGGCAGGTCGACGAGTCCGCCGTCGCGCACTACCGCGCGGAGCTGGAATACCTGCGCCAGCTCGGCATCCGCCCGCTGCTGACCATCCATCATTTTTCCAATCCCATGTGGTTCGAGCGCATGGGCGCGTTCTCCAAACGTGAAAATCTCGATGATTTCCTGTCCTTTGCCCAGCTTTGTGCCGACCGTTTCGGCGATCTGGCCAGCGACTGGATCACCATCAATGAGCCGAACGTCTATGCCACCAACGGCTATTTCTTCGGCGACTGGCCTCCCGGACATAAAAGTTCTCCGAGACGTTCACAGTGCTGGAAAACATGGCCTACTGCCACATCCGCTGCTACCGGATGCTCCATGAGACGCGCGAGGCCATGGGCTATTCCGACACCATGGTCGGCTTCGCCAACCACCTGCGCGTCTTCGAGCCGGAAACCCCCGCAATCCGGCCCAGGCCGCGACGGCGAAGGCCGTCGAGTGGCTGTTCCAGGGCGCGATCACCGAGGCCATGACCACCGGCACGTTCCGCTGGCCGCTGCGCAATCACTGGAAGCTGCCGAAGGGCGAATACTGCGACTTCCACGGTGTCAACTACTATACGCGCTCGACCGTCACCGGCTTCGCCGACGGCGTGCGCAAAAACAGCCCCCGCAACGACCTCGGCTGGGAGATCTACCCCGAGGGCATCGTGCGCTGCGCCCAAAAGCTTGAAAAGCTGCTCCGCCGCCCCATCTGGGTGACGGAGAACGGCACCTGCGACAACCAGGATGCTTTCCGCGCCCGTTATCTCTACGAGCACCTTGAGGCCATCGTCCAGTCCGGCCTGCCCTTTGAGCGGTATTATCACTGGTGCTTCTGCGACAACTTCGAATGGCTGGAGGGCGAGAGTGCCCGCTTCGGCCTCGTGAACGTCGACTATGCCACCCAGACGCGCACCATCAAGCGCTCCGGCGCGTTCTACGCCGATATGATCCAGCACGGCGGCGTGACGGACGAGGCGTTCAACACCTACGTCAGAGGGGAGGTCTACCGCATCGAATGATCAACGTCAGACAAGGCGTGTTCCACCTGCGAAATGAAGAAGCGTCCTATCTCTTCCGCATGAAGGACGGGTTTCTGGAGCACCTGCACTTCGGCGCGCGCGCCGAGACTGCCGATGCGCTGGCCTTCGCCGCCCGCCCCGGCTGCGGCTGGGGCGACAGCACGCTCTACCGCGAGGGGCTCCAACGCCGACTGCCTCGATATCCTGCCGCTCGAGTGGAGCGGCTGCGGCCGCGGCGACTACCGCGAAAGCCCGCTGGAGCTGTCGATCGGCGGCAGAGCCGTCTCCACCGACTTCCGCTATCTCGGCTGCGAGGTGCTGAAGGAGCCGCCGCCCTCGGCGCTGCCCGTCTCCCGCGGCCAGACCATCCTTGCCGTGTATACCTGGAAGACGCGGCGGCGAAGCTCCGCCTGACGCTCCTCTACGGCGTCCTGCCCACGGTCTTTACCCGGCGGGCGATCCTCGAAAACTGCGGCAGCTCCGCCGTGCACATCCGCAAATGCATGAGCGCCTGCACGGAGCTTCCCGGCGACTGGGAACTGCATACCTTCTCCGGCGGCTGGATCGCCGAGATGCAGCAGCACACCCGCACGCCCGTCACCATGGCAAGGACCTGCCTCGAGAGTACGACCGGCGCGTCCTCCAGCCGCGCCAACTCCCGGCTTCCTGCTTGCCGCACCGGACGCGGGGGAGCAGGCGGGCGCGGTCTACGGCTTCAACCTGCTCTACTCCGGCAGCCACTATCTCAGCGCGCAGAAGAGCCTGCAGGGCCTCACCCGCGTGCTGCAGGGCATCTCGCCCGCAAATTTCGACTGGGAACTCGCGCCCGGCGCGCGCTTTGAGACGCCGGAGGCCGTCATGGCGTATTCCGGCGCGGGCTTCGGCGGCCTGTCCGCCTGCTTCCACCGGTATGTGAACGAAACACCTCATCCCGCCTGACTGGCAGGGCCGGCCCCGCCCCATCGTCTACAACAGCTGGGAGGGCTGCATGTTCGATTTTACGGAATCGAAGCTCCTGCGCCTCGGCAGGGCGGCAAAGCAGCTTGGCTGCGAGCTGTTCGTGCTTGACGACGGCTGGTTCGGCAAGCGCAACAGTGATACTTCCAGCCTTGGCGATTATACCGTGAATGCGAAGAAACTGCCGGGCGGCCTGCGCGGCCTCGGCGAGAAGCTGAACGCCATCGGGCTGCAGTTCGGGCTTTGGTTTGAGCCGGAGTCCGTCAGCCCTGACTCTGAGCTCTACCGGCAAGCACCCCGACTGGGCCCTGCACGACGTCCTCGGCCGGGAGGATCTGCTCGGCCGCCACCAGCTGCTGCTCGACCTCACAAAGCCGGACGTGCGGGACTATATCGTCGAGAGTGTCGGTGGCAAGGTCCTTGATTCCGCGCCAATCTGCTATGTCAAGTGGGATATGAATCGCCATTCCTGCGCACTTGGTGCGAAGCAGCACGCCTTCGTCCTCGGTCTCTATGATGTGCTGCGCCGCATCTTCGAGCCCCGGCCGGAGATCCTGCTTGAGAGCTGCTCGTCCGGCGGCAACCGCTTTGACTGCGGTATGCTCTGGTTCTCTCCGCAGATCTGGTGCTCGGACGATACTGACCCGGTCGAGCGTCTGCGCATCCAGCAGAGCCTCAGCTATCTCTATCCGCCCTCGTGCTTCGGCACGCACGTCTGGCCAGCCCGCACGCGCAGACGCTGCGGCACACACCGCTCTCTACGCGCGGCAACGTGAGCCTGTTCGGCTGCCTCGGCTACGAGCTCGACCTCACGGAGCTCCTGCCGGTCGAGCAGGCGGAGATCCGGGCGCAGACGGAGTTCTACCGTGCCCACCGCCGCACGCTCCAGTACGGCCGCTTCACAAGAGGCCGCACCGACGGCGGCGGGACCGTCTGGCAGATGCAGACGAAAGGCAGGAGACCGTCGCGGCCGTCTTCCACGGCCTGCAGCCCGCCGCCCCGGCTACGAGCACCTGTGCGTGACGGGGCTGGACGGGAGAACGCAGTATCGCCTGACCTCCGCCCCCAGCTTCTGCGCGTGGGCGATTTCGGACGCTCCTGCGCCATGTGCTGCCCGTGAAGACTCAATCCCAACGGCCTTGCCGTCCAGACTGCGGACAGCCTGTACCGCATGTCCGACGGCAGCCAGAGCCTGACGGCCTCCGGCGCGGCCTTCGCCGCCGGGATCTGCCTGGCGCCGCGCTTTTCCGGCACGGGCTACGACCCGGACGGCCGGATGCAGGGTGATTTCGGTTCCAATGTCTATTTCGTTCGGGAGGTGTGCAGCCATGAAAAATCTTGACCGCCGCAATAAATACTTCTTCGGCCTCGGCACCATCGGCCGCGACATGTTCTATGCGTTTGAGGCAAACGCGCTTCTGTATTTCCTGTCCAACATCCTCTCCTTACGCATGCATGTGTTCGCAGCGGTAAGTCTTGTGCTCTCCGTCCTGCGTATTGCCGACGCGCTGAACGACCCCATCACGGGCCTTGTGATCGACAACATTCACACGAAGTGGGGCAAGTTCAAGCCCGCGATTCTCGTTGGCGGCGTTGTGTCCGTAATCTTCTTATCTAATTCTGTTCGGCAATGTCGGCACCGGCACGGCCTATGTCATTTTCTTTGCGGTCGCGTACGTCCTCTGGGATATCAGCTACGGCATCAATGACATTGCCTACTGGACGCTTCTGCCCGCCCTCACGCAGGATCAGAAGCAGCGCGAGAATTACGGTGCTTTCGCACGCATCTGCGCGAACATCGGCATGTACATCATCATGGTCGGCTGGCAGCCCATCACCGCTGCTCTCGGCAACACGCCGAAGGCGTGGATGACGGTCGCCGTGGCCGTGAGCGTCATCTACCTCGGCGGGCTGTGCTTCCCGCTGTTCGGCGTGAAGGAGAACCGCGAGATCAAGGAGGATGAGGAGAAATTCTCCATCCGCGATATGTGGAACGCGCTCACGAAAAACGACCAGCTCATGTGGACCACGCTCTCCATGGCCCTGTTCATGGTTGGTTACTGCACCACGACGGGCTTCGCGACCTATTACATGCAGTACCTCTACGGCGATATCAACATGTACGCCGTGCTGGCCGCTGTCTGCGGCGTAGCGCAGCTGGCCGCGCTCATGATCTTCCCGTTGTTCCGAAAAAGCATGACCGCCGCCAGCTCTATACCGGCGCGACGGTCCTTGTGGTCGCGGGCTACCCGTGGCCTTCTTTTTGCCGAGCATTCCATCGTCCTGATCGCCATCTCCGCAATTTTGATGTTTGTCGGACAGGCGTTTATCCAACTGCTGATGCTCATGTTCCTCGCCGATACCATTGAATACGGCCAGTGGAAGCTGGGGCGGCGCTCAGAATCCATCACGTTCTCTATCCAGCCGCTCGTCAACAAAATCGGCGGTGCACTTTCGACCGGTCTGATCAGCATCAGCATCATGCTCGCCGGCATCAAGACCAGGGGCAGCGACGCGGCCGCGGCCGCCATCGACGCATCCGGCAAGCTGACGATCAAGCTGGCTATGCTGGCCATCCCCTCATCCTCATCGCCGCCGGCTACATCATCTACCTGCGTAAATACAAGATCAGCAAGGAATTCTACGACCAGATCCTGCAGGACCTGAAAGACCGCGAGAAATAAACAGAAAAATGCCCGCCGGCCGGCGGGGCATTTTTTTCTGCTTTTTACTTGGTCAGATACCGGTGGAGCATGACCGCGACTTCGGCGCGGGTGGCGTTGTTCTTGGGGCTGAGCTTGGCGCCGCTGCCCTTGATAGCCGCTGCCGACCGCCCAGCTCATCGCGTCATAGGCGTAATCGCTGACGGAGGCATAGTCCGTGTAGCTGCGCAGGCTGGCCGAGTAGACCGGCTTGCCCGCGAGCCGCCAGAGGATGGAGGCGATCTGCTCGCGCGTGATCTTGCCCTTCGGGCCGAACGTCGTGGTGCTGGTGCCGTTGACGACGTTGTTGCGGGTACGCCCAGAGGACGGCCTCATAGTAGTAATCCGTGCTCTTCACATCCGTGAACGGGTTCGACACACCGTAGACCGACGGAGAACCGGCGTTGCGGTAGAGGATGAGGACGAAGTCGCCGCGGGTCATGCTGCCCTTCCAGCCGAAGGTGGAGGTGCCCGTGCCCTTGACGAGGCCGTATTCATTCATGAAGTCGACCGCGTTCGCCGCCCACGAGCAGGTCCGCGCGTTCACATCCGAGAAGACGGAGGAGGCCGTCTTCGAGGCCACGCGCACGGTCAGCTCGCCGCTGCCCAGCTGCGTGCCGGACGTGCCGTAGACCGTGAAGGCGAGCCGGATCTGCGTGCTGCAGTCCGCCGCGGGGAGGAAGAAGACGCTGTCGAGATACAGGTTCTTCGCGCTCGTACCGCTGAGATAGAACTGGTCCTTGCTGTAGTCGACCGCCGTGTAATTCTGCGCGGCGACGGAGCGGAAGTTGTAGAGCAGACGGCCTTCACTCACCGCGGGCTGCTTGAACATCACATAAGCGGCGTTCGGGTAGGCCCGCAGGACCGCATCCGCCGCGCCCAGCGTCTTCATCGACGCGCCGGAGGCCGTGATGGAGTCGTCGCCGGAGACGGTGATGGCGGTGTAGCCCTCATACCGCGAGCCGGAGGTGCCAACAGCGGTGTAGGGGAGGTAGACCGTGTACTTGGTCCGGTAGCTGCCGGTCACATAGGTGACCTCGTCGAGGTCGAGCTGCGTGTAGCTCGCCTGATAGTAGCACTTGTCGGTGGAGCTCAGCTTCGTCGTGGCCTTGGAGGTCGTGTAGGCCCAGCCGAAGATGGCGGCGTTGCTGCCGTCATTCAGGCTGTAGGTCTTGTTGTTCATAACGACCGTCGCGCGGTTCATCGCGAACGTGACATAGTCGAGCTTTTCACCCGCCTTGCCGGAGAATGCCTTGCTGAAATCGGATTCCAGGAAGGTCACGCTGCCGCCGAAGCTGGCGGAGTATTCCATGTCGACGCTCTCATCGCCGAGCGTCACCTTGCCCGCGGCGATCACATCGCCGTCGGCGTCATAGCCAATGTAGGTGAAGTAGGCGTTCGTCGTGCTGGTGGAGGAGGTCCGGAAATACAGGCTGGAGATCAGCTTGTTGCGCGCACCGGAGACATAGTATTTTGTCGACGAACTCACGCGGCTGCCGTTTTCATAGACCGAACCGCCGTTCGAGCCCTCGATGGTGATGGCGGAGAGCTTGCCCGCGTAGCGGCCGTCGCGCCGTCGACGGCCTCGGAGAAGTCGTCGGGATCGAAATAATCCTCCTCATGCACCGCAAACGAGGGCGCGGAGGCCGGACTCACGCTCACGGAGAGCGGAGAAGCCTGATAGGTCGTGCCGCTGATCGTGACGGAGACCGTCACTGGTACCTGCACGGCAGTTTTGGACGTGCCGGTCGCGTAGGTATAGAGCGTGACGCTCGAAGAGCCGCTGCTCGTCGTGGTCTTCACGGCCTTGCTCGGATCGCTGCCGCCAAGATCGGCAACGCTCTCCTTGTAGGCCTTCCACGTCAGCTCCACGGACTGCTGATAGGGCACATAGCCCTGTTCCGTCATGTACTGGTAGACCGTCGCGGAGACGGTGGAGGCGCTGCCGGCCGTCAGGCTCGACGGCGCGGCGCTCAGCTCGATCTTATATGCGTCCGCGACCTCGACGGTGTAGCTGGCTGTCCCGACGATAACGTCGTAGGCGTTCTTGACCGTCGCGGTGATCGTGGCCGTCCCGGCGGCGCCGCCGGTCACGGTGCCGTCTTCCTCGACCGCCGCGACCGCCGTGTTGCTGCTGGCATAGGTGATCTTATCGCCATCCATGGCCTTCGTGGCGGTGTTCGTGGCCGTTTTGCCCTTTTCGACGGTCAGCTTCTGCTTTTCAAAGGTCACGGTATGGTCTTTCGTCGCCTTGACAGTCACAGTGACCTGCGCCGTGGCCTGGCCGCAGCTGAGCGTGACCGCAGCCGTGCCGGTCTTCACCGCCGTCAGCGTAACGGTGCAGCTGCCATCCGAAAGCGTGATGGCGCCAGCCTGTGCCGTCACGACACTCTCGTCGGACGACTGGACCGCCAGCACGTCGCCGCTCGCCGCGCCCGTGAGCTTCACGGACAGGGAAGCGGTCGCCAAACTGTCGACATCGATCTCAACGGAAGTGTCGGCCGTGATCGCGCTCACGCCCGACTGCACGGTGATTGTGACGCTGCCGAGCGTCTGCGTTTCTCCGCCCTCTGTCACCGTCGCCGTAATGGTGGCGGAGCCGACCTTCTGCGCCGTGATCGTCATGCCACTGATGCTGACGATATCCGCAGGGCTGCTGCTGGTGAGCATCACGTTCGACACGTCAGCTCCGTTTGCGTCTTTGACGCTGACTGTCGTCGATTTGTTGACCTTCAGCGTAGTATTTCCCGCTGTGACTGAGACCGTTCCATCCACGGCGAAAACCGCCGGGAGCATGGCGATGACGAGCGTCAGCACCACGAACAGGCTCAGAAGCTTTGCAAATGTACGTTTCATCCCTGTACACCTCTTTCTGCGGCGGGCTTCGCCGCTTCTTTTGACTCCAGTTTACCGTAAGATTTAAAAATTGCAATACTTTTGTAAATAATTCAGAAATTCTTCACAACTTTCCGCGCCCGCCGCAGGAAGCCCCCGGAAACACAGGAAGACCCTTCCCGAAACAGGAAGGGTCTTCAATTATTTTTCCTTATAATAGAGCATACAGTGGCAGTAGCCCTCAAAGTCGGGGTCGGCGATCTGCTCGCGGAATTCCTTGCACATGCACTTGTTTTCCTCTGTCCGCGCAAGCCTGCACGGGCAGTAGCCGCCGGTGCGCTTGAGCCCCTCCTTGACGCGGGCAACGACCTCCTTGTCTTCGTTCAGCCGGACCTTCACAGCGCTTCCAGCTCCTTTTTGAGCGCGTCCTTCTCCCGGTAGCCGACCAGACGCTTCACGACCTTGCCGCCCTTGATGCACAGCAGCGTCGGGATGGACTCGATGCCGAATTCCATCGCCAGATCGCGCTCGTCGTCGACGTTGACCTTGCAGAACTTCACGCCGTCCATCTCGCCGTCCAGCGCTTCCATCACAGGCGCGAGCATCATGCACGGGCCGCACCAGCTTGCCCAGAAATCGACCACGACAGGCGTCTGTGCCTGCATGACCTCCGCGTCAAAGTTATCCAGATTCACATTCGTCATGTTGGGTGCCCTCCTTGTATCATTAGATTTCCGCAGTCTGCGCGCTTTATCCCTCCAGTCGGCCGCAGATGGCCTGCGCGGCGGGGAGCTGCTTCATGGCCAGCAGCGACTGGCGCATGATGAGGCGTTCTTCGTCGTTTTCCAGCAGCTCCTTGCAGAGCGCGGCGATGTCCTCCGGCGTGCCGGCCGTGGCCGCGCCGCCGTGGGAGACGAAGAAATTCAGGTTCGGCGTCTCGCATCCGCCCACCACGTTGACCAGCACCATCGGCAGTCCCTTGACCATGGCCTCGGTCGTGCTGATGCCGCCGGGCTTGGTGAGAAAGAGATCCGCGCTGTCCATCAGGACGGAGACGTTGCTGATAAAGCCGCGGATGTGGATGTTGGGCTTGTCCGCGAACCTGCGCTCCATGCGCCGCAGAAGCTGCCGGTTGCTGCTGCAGGCTACAGTCACATCATACTCCGGCGGGAGCGAATTTGCAAGCAGCTCCGTGATTCTTTCCATCGGCCCGCAGCCCATGCTGCCGGTCATCATCACCAGATGCCGGTGCGAGGGCTCGAGCCCCACGGCGAGCTTCGCCTCCCGGTTCGGCAGGCAGGTATAGAGCTCCTCGCGCACGGGGATGCCGCAGGGGAGGATGGTCTCCGGCCGGACGCCGTTTTTTTCGAATTCCGCGCGCAGCGACGCGTCGGGGATGACGCAGGTGTCCAGCTGCATCCGGTCGCACGAGGGGCTTGCGGTGTAGTCCGTGGCGATGAACATGGTCCTGACCGGCAGCGGCTGCTGCCGCTGGATGAACGTGAGCATCAGCGCGGGGAACAGATGCACGCACACCACCGCGTCATATCCGCCCTGCACGATGGCCGCGCGCAGCCGCTTGCACCCGCGCCGCAGGATGCGGCAGGCCGCAGACGACTCGTCAAACGACGCCGGGTGCTCCTCCGCGTACTGGTAGCCCTTGTTGTAGAGCTTCGGGAAATAGCGGTAGAAGCGCACATGCCAGTTGCTCACAAAGCGGCTCGTGCCCTTCGACACGTACAAGAGCGCGTCGTCGGTCTCATAGGTGTGGCCGCGGCGCTGCAGCCCGTGCCGATGGCCCGGGCGCAGGAATTGTGCCCGCCGCCGGTATTGCAGCTGAGGATCAGGACTTTCATGCTTCTTTGCTCCTTTTTGCGCACATCCGCTCATACAGCCGCACAAGGCGGGGGCGGTTATAGCGCTGAATGATGAGAAAAACCAGATTGCCGAAAATGGCGTAGATCAGATATAAACGATGCCGCCCGCGCCCGGCCAGATGGCAAGACAGCCCGAGCCCCGCCAGAATGAGCAGCGCGTGCGTGGCCTCTGCCGCGCAGGTCTCGCGGATCATGACGAGCAGCGTCTGCTCGTCCGGCCGGGCCGGGATCTTCTTGGCGGGCATGAGCTTCGGGAAGATCCGGCTCATATCCGGTACGCGGCTCTGCCACTTTGCAATGCCGATGGCCTCGTAGATCTTTCCACCCTTTTCAAACGCAAAGCTCCGGTAAGGGAAGCGCGTATAGTCGAACCACTCCTTCGGCACGAGCCTGCCCAGCACAAAGCTCACCACACCCAGCCCCGCCGCATAGCACAAACAATAAAAAACCCGCATCGGTGCTCCTTTCTGTCTTCGGAAAGGCTCCTCCCAGGGGAGCTGTCAGCCGCAGGCTGACGGAGAGGTCGCCGCAGATTTGATGCGACCTCTCCGTCTCGGCTTTTACGCCGAGCCACCTCCCCTGGAAGGGAGGCTTGGGATTTGCGCACCCAAAGGCTTCCACTATGAGGGGAAGGCATGGGCTGCCCACAGATATTCTCCACCATCATACCAAACCCCGCCCTTCTTTCCTATGGTCAGTTTTTTGTTTCTGCCCAGCCGCGCGGAGCGGCGAAAATTCGTGATTTTTCATGAAATTGGAACATTCCCGTTGCCGGATGCGTCAAACTATGGTATCCTGAAAGCAAGCACAGATGCAGATACCATTTATTATTCTGTCAGTAAAGGAGCGTAAACAAATGGGACTTATCAAAAGCAGCTCTGGGCGCCGGGGCGGCGTGATGGCCGATCAGTGGCTTGAGTATTTCTATTGTGATTCTCTTCCGGAAAGCGTCATGGCTGTCCGCGGCCAGAAGCGGACCTCCGGCCGCAGCAGCAACACGAAGGGCTCGGACAACATCATCTCCAACGGCTCCGTCATCGCAGTCGCCGACGGCCAATGCATGATCATCGTCGATCAGGGCAAGGTCACCGAGTTCTGCGCGGAGCCCGGCGAATTCAAATACGATTCCTCGTCGGAGCCGTCGCTGTTCTGCGGCAAGCTGGGCGAGAACATCCTCGCCACCTTCAAGAACATCGGCAAGCGCTTCACCTTCGGCGGTGAGCCCGCCAAGGACCAGCGCATCTACTACTTCAATACCAAGGAGCTCATCGGCAACAAATACGGCACGCCGTCTCCGGTGCCGTTCCGCGTCGTCGACCAGCGCGCGGGCATTGATATCGACATCGCCATCCGCTGCTTCGGCGAATACAGCTACCGCATCTGCGACCCAATCCTCTTCTACACGAACGTCTGCGGCAACGTGTCCGACAGCTACACCCGTGAAAAACTCGACAGTCAGCTGAAGACCGAGTTCCTGACCGCTCTGCAGCCCGCCTTTGCCAAGATCTCCGAGCAGGGCATCCGCTATTCTGCTCTCCCCGGCCACACCATGGAGATGGCCGACGCCCTCAATGACGTCCTGTCCTCCAAGTGGCGCAACCTCCGCGGGTCTCGAGATCGTCTCGTTCGGCGTCTCGTCTGTCAAGGCGAGCGAGGAAGACGAGCAGATGCTCAAGGAGATGCAGCGCAACGCGGCATTCATGGACCCGACAAGAGCCGCCGCGCACCTCGTCGGCGCGCAGGCGTCCGCCCATGCAGGCCGCCGCGAACAACCAGAACGCAGGCCCCGCCATGGCTTTCATGGGCATGAACATGGCCGGTCAGGCCGGCGGCGTGAACGCGCAGAATCTCTACCAGATGGGCGCGCAGCAGGCCGCGCAGCAGCCTGCCCCCGCCGCGGCCGCCCCGGCTGCTCCGGCCGGCGCCTGGACCTGCCCGCAGTGCGGCAAGACGGCGACGGGCAAGTTCTGCCCCGAGTGCGGCGCGAAGAAGCCCGAGGCCGACGGCTGGACCTGCCCGACCTGCGGTAAGCTGAACAAGGGCAAGTTCTGCGCCGAATGCGGCACGAAGAAGCCCGCCGGCGTCCCGCAGTATAAAGTGCGACAAGTGCGGCTGGGAGCCCGCCGATCCGACGCACCCGCCGAAGTTCTGCCCCGAATGCGGCGACCCGTTCAACGACGGCGATATCATTGTGTAATTCTGACTGAACTTTGAGTCCCCTGCCCGCGCTCTGCGCGGGCAGACGCATATCAGGAGGTTTTCTCTTCTATGGCAGATCAGATCACCAACTATCAGTGCCCCGCCTGTACCGGCCCCCTGCATTTCGTGGGCGCGTCCGGACGGCTGGAGTGCGACTACTGCGGATCGAGCTACTCCGTCGACGAGATCGAAGCCCTCTACCAAAGAAAAGATGCGCAGGCCGCGGCCGAGACCGCCGCGGCGGATGAAGCCGCCGCAGCGCCGGACGGCGACGAGGGCGCCTGGACCGCGCCCGAGGGCGGCGACTGGGCCGAAGACGGGATGCAGAGCTCTATACCTGCCCGTCCTGCGGCGCGGAGCTCGTCTGCGACGCGTCGACCGCCGCGACCAGCTGCCCCTACTGCGGCAACCCCTCGATCGTCCCCGGCCGCCTGTCCGGCGCGCAGAAGCCGGACTATATCATCCCCTTCCGCCTCAGCAAGGCCGACGCCGTCGCCGCCCTCAAAAAGCATTACCAGAAAAAGCCCCTTCTGCCCAAGGCCTTTTCCGCGCAGAACCATATCGAGCAGATCCAGGGCGTCTACGTCCCGTTCTGGCTCTTCAGCGGCAGCGCCGAGGGCGACGTCACCTACAAATGCACCCGGTCGATGACCCGCCGCGAGGGCGATTACGACGTGACCGACACGCAGCACTACCTTGTCCGCCGCGCAGGCTCTGTCACGTTCGAAAAGATCCCCGTCGACGCCTCGAGCAAAATGCCGGACGAAAATATGGACTCCATCGAGCCGTTCGACTATCAGGCTCTCAAGCCCTTCTCCAACGCGTATCTGCCGGGCTTCCTGGCCGATCAATACGACGTGAGTGTCGGACAGAGCGCTTCCCGCGCCGATACCCGCTGCAAAGCCAGCTGCGAAAGCGCCCTGCGCAGCACCGTCACCGGCTATACCACCTGCACCCCGGAGACGCAGACCGTCCGCATCCGCCGCGGCCAGGTGCAGTACGCGCTGCTGCCGGTCTGGATGCTGCATACGAAGTGGAAGGGCAAGGACTACCTGTTCTCCATGAACGGGCAGACCGGCAAGCTGACGGGAGACGTGCCCGTCTCGTGGGGGCCGGTTCTGGGCGTACTTCGCCGGGATCGCAGGCGGCCTCGCCGCCGTGCTGTCCGTGCTGCTGTTCGCGCTGTAAGGAGGGAACCGGGATGAAAAAAACGCGTCATTTGCCTGCTTGCCGCCCTGCTGCTCCTGCTCGGGCTGAGCGTCTCGGCCTCCGCGGCCGTCTATGCCAACGTGATCGACACGGCAGAATTGCTGAGCGAGAGCGAAGCGGAAGCCCTCGACGCGCGCTGCAGCGAGCTCGAGCAGACCTACGGCTGCGGTGTCTACCTCGTGACGGTGGACGACTATACGGCCTATTATTCCGCCGATTCCATCGAATCGTTCGCCGAGTCCGTCTTCCTGGACCTCGGCCTTGGCGCAGGGGAGGAGCAGGACGGCGTCCTGCTCGTGCTCAGCATGGCCGAGCGGGATTACGATATCTGCGCCCACGGCACGATCGGCAACCGCACCTTCACAGACTACGGCAAGGGCGTGCTCGCCGAGCGCTGGTTCCTCGAGCCCTTCAGCCGGGACGACTGGTCCGGCGGCCTTGCCGCCTTCCTCGACGGCTGCGAAGAATACCTGCGCATGGACGCCGAGGGCGCCCTTCGACCAGGGCACCGACCCGGAGCGGCTGGGGGATCTGGCCGTGGTCAAGTGGCTGGTCGTGATCTTCGTGCCGCTGCTGACGGCGCTTGTCGTCTGCCTCGTCATGAAGGGGAAGATGAAGTCCGCCCGCCTGCAGACCCAGGCCGACGCCTATATCACCCAGGACAGCCTGCGCCTGACCCGTCAGGACGACCGCTACATCACCACCACCCAGACCCGCGTCAAGATCGAGACCGCCAAGTCCGGTGGCACCTCCGTCAACTCCGGCGGCTTCTCCCACAGCAGCGGAAAGTTCTGAAAAAGCAAAGAGCCTGTTTCCATCCGGAAACAGGCTCTTTTCATATTTATTTCTGCGCGGCCTTCTTTTTTGCCGCCTCGTTGGTGTCCATGCTGCCCCGGAACACGACGAACGTGTCAAACAGGTATTCCGTGACAAAATTCAAAAGCATATTCATAACGGTGACCAGATATTCGTTCCAGCCGCAGGTTTCAACCAGCCAGTTGCCGAGAAGGGTTGACAGGGGTGTGAACACCGCGTAATAGCACAAAACCAGCGCCATGGCCTTCGGCACGTTGTTGGCGCTCTTGAACGTGAACTTCCGGTTCAGCGTGAAGTTCCACACGACCGACGCCACCAGCGCGATCAGATAGCACGGCCAGTAGCTCCACCGGCAAAGCTCGTTGAGCGCCGTAAACAGCCCGATCTGGATCACCCCCGCCGAAGCCGAAAACAACACAAACTTCACCACCCGCCAGAGCTCTGTTCTCTTATCCTTCCTCATGGTGTTGTCCTTTCCGAATTTCAGATTTTTTCCGCAGTGAAAAGCCTTCCCCGGGGGAAGCCGTTTGGTGCCTGCGAACCAAGAACTGCCCCGCAAGAAGGAAAAACCTATCATAGTTTCTGCCGCACGTTCTATTGTCGGCAGCTGTTCTGAGGCAACCAGTATCAAATTTGATCCTCACGTATCAGGCGGCGCGTAGTATGACGCCCGTAAGGTGACTCCCGAGTGGAATGACGCCTGAAGCATTGGTCCTCGCCTGAATTCAGAGGCAGGAAGCACCAAACGCGTCCAAGCACTCTTTTCTCCCCCCCATCTTTTCTCTTGCGAGAGAAAAGAAGGAGCCGCCGGAGGCGCGTCAGAAACGACCACGACGGAACGAATCCTTGCAAGCAAGGTTTCTTATCCTCTGTGCTCGTTTCTTCCTTTCCAAACCGCAAACTGAATTTGCGGTTTGGGTTTTTTCTATGCAAATCTGCGACAACCTCTCAGTCTCGGCTGCGCCGAGCCAGCGCCCATGCAAGGGGAGCCTTATTTATTCCTCCGGCAGCAGCCTTGTCCTGCGCAGCAGATAATATCCGTATCCCGTCACATCTGCCAGCGCCCACCCGATCGGGATCGCCGCCCAGATGCCGACCTCGCCGACCGGCCCTGCCAGCAGATACGCCAGCGCCACGCGCACGCCGAGCGAGATGACCGTCAGCACCACCGACATCCCCGGCCGCTTCACCGCGCGGTAGAACCCGTAGAGCAAAAACAAACACCCGATGCCCACATAGCACGCGCCCTCGATCCGCAGATACCGCACGCCTGCCGCCAGCACCTCCACCTCGCCGGCCTGCACGAAGATCCGCATCAGCGGCTGCGCGAACACGCACACGAGCAGGGAAATGAGCGCCGAGAACCCCGCCGAGACCAGCGTTGCGTCCCGGAAGCCCCTCCGGATCCGCTGCCGCTGCCCCGCGCCGTAGTTCTGCGCGACGAAGGTGGAAAACGCGTTGCCGAAATCCTGCACCGGCAGATAGGCGAACGAGTCGATCTTCACCGCCGCGGCGAACGCCGCCATCGTGATGGGGCCGAAGCTGTCGACCAGCCGCTGCACGAGCAGAATGCCGAAGTTCATGGCCGACTGCTGCGCGCACGTGAGCAGCGACATATCGAGAATGTCCGCCAGCACCTGCCGGTCAAACCGCAGCGACCGGATATCCGGCAGCAGCCCGCGGCAGCGCAGCGCCGTATAGACCGTCAGGCCGATCCCCGAGACGTACTGCGAAAAGACCGTCGCCGCTGCCGCACCCGCAATGCCCCAGCCGAACCGGAGCACAAACAGCAGATCGAGCGCGATATTGAGCCCCGCCGAGAGCCCGAGGAAGCACAGCGGCGCGACCGAGTTGCCCGCCGCCCGCAGCAGACACGCGAAGAAATTATACAAAAACGTGGCCAGCAGCCCCGCGAAGATGATCACCAGATACTCCCGCATCTGCCCATACAGCTCCTGCGGGATCTGCAGAAAGCGCAAAATCGCGTCCAGAAACGCATAGACCAGCACGTTCAGCACCACCGTCACTGCGAGGATCAGCCCGAACGCATGCCCGACCGCGCTGCGCAGCAGCGCCTCGTCCTTCTTTCCCAGCGCGATCGAAAACAGCGCCCCGGACCCCATCGACAGCCCGAGGAAGATGGACGTCAGAAACGTCATCAGCGTGTACGCCGAGCCCACGGCCGCCAGCGCGTTGCTGCCCAGCGCCTGCCCGACGATCAGCGTGTCGGCGATGTTATACAGCTGCTGCAGCAGATTGCCCGCGATCATCGGCAGCGCAAACAGCAGCAGCCCCCGGATGATGCTTCCCTTCGTCAGATCCCGATACATGTCCTGCCTTTCCAGTTTCCTATGTGATGGTTCTCTCATCATACCCGCTTTCCCGCCAAAAAGCAACCATCCGACCGCCGCGAAAAGAAATATCCACTTGCCTATTGACAAGGTAGGAATTGCATGCTATCCTAATGCCAACCAAAACAGTAGGCATTGAAACGGCGTTCCAAAACGCCGGGAAAGCAGGGAAGACCATGCAGATCAGTTTGCGGATCTTTGTGCGGAATAATTTCCGCTTCGGACGAATGCGACGCGGCAGAGCACATATTTAAGAAGAAAGAAGAAGCCAGCCCCAAAGTAGGGGCTCTGATGCCGAGAACGGCAATGGCCCGCGGGGGGTTCGCTTCTTCATCCTCAATATATATGATGAAAATAGAAAAGTCAATGGAATTGTCTATCTAAGAAAGGAAATTTATTATGTCTGTATATAAATTTGAGACTCTCCAGCTGCACGTCGGGCAGGAAACGCCCGATCCCGCCACCGACGCCTGTGCGGTGCCGATCTACGCCACCACCTCCTACGTCTTCCATGACTGCACCCACGCCGCCGCCCGCTTCGGCCTCGCCGACGCCGGCAACATCTACGGCCGACTGACCAACTCCACGCAGGACGTGCTGGAAAAGCGCGTCGCCGCGCTCGAGGCGGCGTCGCCGCCCCTGGCTGTGGCCTCCGGCGCAGCCGCCATCACTTACACGCTCGAAGCCCTTGGCCAGAACGGCGGCCACTTCGTCGCCCAGAAGACCATCTACGGCGGCAGCTATAACCTGCTCGAGCATACCCTCCCGAACTTCGGCATCACGGCCACCTTCGTCAACATCCACGATCTCGCGGAGGTCGAGGCCGCCATCCAGCCCGATACCAGAGCCATCTACATCGAGACCCTCGGCAACCCCAACAGCGACATCCCGGATATCGATGCCCTCGCGGTCCTCGCGCACAAGCACGGTCTGCCGCTCGTGGTCGATAATACCTTCGGCACGCCCTATCTCATCCGCCCCATCGAGCACGGCGCGGACATCGTCGTCCACTCGGCGACGAAGTTCATCGGCGGTCACGGCACGACGCTCGGCGGCGTCATCGTCGACGGCGGCAGCTTTGACTGGGCTGCCAGCGGCAAATATCCCGCCATCGCTGACCCGAACCCCAGCTACCACGGCGTCTCCTTTGTCAAAGCAGCCGGCCCCGCGGCCTTCGTGACCTATATCCGCGCGATCCTCCTGCGCGACACCGGCGCGACGATCTCTCCGTTTGCCGCGTTCCTTCTTCTGCAGGGCATCGAGACGCTCTCGCTCCGCCTTGAGCGGCACGCGGAGAATACCCGCAAAGTCGTGGACTTCCTCGCGCACCATCCGCAGGTCGAGCGCGTCAACCATCCGTCTCTGCCGGACCACCCGGACCATGCGCTCTACGAGAAGTACTTCCCGAACGGCGGCGGCTCCATCTTCACCTTTGAGATCAAGGGCGGCCAAGGCCGAGGCCCATAAGTTCATCGACAATCTGAAGATCTTCTCCCTGCTCGCCAACGTCGCGGACGTCAAGAGCCTGGTCATCCACCCGGCCACCACGACCCACAGCCAGCTGACCGAGCAGGAGCTCGCCGACCAGGGCATCCGCCCCAATACCATCCGCCTGTCCATCGGCACCGAGCACATCGACGACATCCTCGCCGACCTCCAGTCCGCCTTCGAAGCCGTCCGCTGAGCTGCACCGTCTCCCGGCCCGGCAGCCCCTGTGGCTGCCGGGCCGGTTTCCGGCGGAATCGCCAAGCTTTTTGCGGGGCCTGGGGAAAGTTTGATGAAATTGATCACTTGAAAAATGCCGCCGGCAGCGCTAAAATCGGAGCATCTCAGAAGAAAGGAAGCGTGAACGATGGCCCGGACGACGATGCAGCTCCATACCGCCCGTTCTGCACAGACCTTCTGTGCCGCTTCCGCCTGCTCTGAGGCGCATACTGCCGTACTTTGCCATGGACGCCGTCTCGGCGTCCATTTTTGTATGCATGGATCGAATTATGATTTGCAGACCGGGCGGTCCGCAGGTCCGTTTCCCTGTTTGAAGCAGGCAGCGTGCAGGGGAAGTGCAGTCCAGCGGCTCCGCCATGATCGTGGCGAAGCCGCTTTTGTTTTCGGGTTATCATGATGAAAGGATGGGCTGGATATGAGCAAAAAACGAATTCTTGGTGTGATCGGCCTTGGCCATGTGGGCGCGCACGTGGCGTACGCGCTGGCGGTACAGGGCATCGCGGACGAGCTGATCCTCGTCGACAAAAACGCGCAGAAGCTCGCGAGCGAGGTACAGGACCTGCGCGACGCAGCAGCGTATCTGCCGCACCGGGTCACGGTCCGCGCGGGAGATTTCCCGGATCTCGGCGCGTGCGACGTGATCATCAACAGCGTGGGCAAGATCGAGCTGCTGTATCAGTCGCACGACCGCCTGACCGAAATGGACTTTACGGTCCCCGCTGTGCGCAGCTACGCACAGAAGATCAAAGACAGCGGCTTTGACGGCGTGCTCATCAACATCACCAATCCCTGCGATATCGTCACGCGGGAGCTGGCGCTGGGCCTCGGTCTGCCGCGCGGCCGCGTCTTCGGCACCGGCACGGGGCTCGACACGTCCCGGCTTCTCAGCGCCCTGGCCCGGCAGACCGGCATCGACCATAAATCCATCACCTGCTACATGCTCGGCGAGCACGGCAACCAGCAGTTTACCCCGTGGTCCTGCGTGAGCTTCCGCGGGATGCCGCTCGATGTCTGGGCAGAAAAAGACGAGCGCTTCCGCTTCGACCGCGCTGCGCTGCAAAAAGAGTCCATCGGCGGCGGCTGGGTCACGTTCTCCGGCAAGTTCTGTACCGAATATGGCATCGCGACCACGGCCGCGCGCATGGCGCATCTCGTCCTGCACGACGAAAAGGCCATCATGCCAGCCAGCGCCGAGCTCTGCGGCGAGTATGGCGAGACCGGCCTGTTCGCGGGCGTGCCCTGCGTCATTGGCGCAAGCGGCGTGGAGCAGGTCGTGGAGCTGCCGCTGACAAAGGAAGAGGCAGCGACCTTCCACGCCTGCTGCGAGGGCATCCGCGCCAACATGGCGCATCTGAACGATCTGTAATCATCAGGAGGTATCATTATGAACATCACTGTTACGAAAAATCCCAACCCCGGCAAGCTCCCGCCCGCCGACCAGCTCGGCTTCGGCTCCGTTTTCACCGACCACATGTTCCTGATGGACTACACCGACCGGGACGGCTGGCATAACGCGCGCATCGTACCCTTCGGGCCCATCTCCATTTCCCCGGCGGCAAGCGTTCTGCACTACGGCACCGAGGTCTTTGAAGGCCTCAAGGCCTACCGCCGCCCGGACGGCGGTGTGCAGCTCTTCCGCCCGTGGGAAAACGTCGCCCGACTCAACCGCTCCTGCGACCGGCTCGGCCTTCCGCGCATCGACGAGGACGAAGGCCTGCAGGCGATCAAGGAGCTGGTCAAGATCGATTCCAGCTGGGTCCCGTCGGACCCCGGCACGTCGCTCTATATCCGCCCGTTTCTGTATTCTACGGATCCTACGCTTGCCCTGCACGGTGTGCATGAAGCGACATTCGCCATCATTCTCTCCCCCTCCGGCAGCTACTTCAAAAACGGCCTGCAGCCCGTCCCCATCATGGTCGAGACGGAGGACGTCCGCGCGGTGCGCGGCGGAACGGGCGAGGCCAAGTGCGGCGGCAACTACGCCGCAGCCAACCGCGCAGGTGATAAGGCGATGGAAAAGGGCTATTCGCAGGTCCTCTGGCTGGACGGCGTGGAGCGGAAGTATGTCGAAGAGGGCGGCGGCATGAACGTCATGTTCAAGATTTCCGGTACCGTCGTCACACCGATGCTGACGGGCTCCATCCTGCGCGGCGTGACCAGAAAGTCCTGCATCGAGCTGCTGAAGAGCTGGGGCGTCCCGGTCGAAGAGCGGCTGCTCAGCGTCGATGAGCTGTTCGAGGCGGCGAAAAACGGCACGCTGGAGGAAGCATGGTGCGTCGGTACTGCAGCCGTCATCTCGCCCATCGGAGAATTGGCGTGGAACAATGAGAAATACGAGGTCAACCACAACCAGATCGGCGAGCTTTCCCAGAAGCTCTACGACGAGCTGACCGGCATCCAGTGGGGCACGAAGCCCGACCCCTTCGGCTGGACCTGCAAGGTCTGAGATGATACCAAACACCCGGCATCCGACCAGGATGCCGGGCGTTTTCATGCCTTATCTGCGCAGCATGGTCTCATCCGCGAGCGTGATGGTATGGCCGTTGAAATTGATCGTGCCGTTATTTATGAGGCTCGTGATCGTGCAGTCGCCGGTGAGCGTCCACGTGCAGCCGGACCCGATGGTCACGACCGCGTTGTCAGAGACCGCCGCGCCCCCTTCGGCATTATCAACGATGTTGATCGTGCCGGTGAAGCTGCTGCCGTTTTCGAGCGTCAGGTCCAGCGTCGAGATCGTGTCGACGAGGATATTGCCTTCCAGCGTCTGCGCGTCGGCGGTGAACTCGACCTGCGCGCCGTTGCTGCCGGCCGTGCCCCAGCCGTGCGACGCGAAATTGCCGACCACGCGCAGCAGATACCCGTCGGGATCCTCATTTTTGAGCGTCACGCCAGAGAGCGTCAGGATGCAGTGCGTGTTCGTGATGTAGAACAGATCGCCGTTTTTGCCGATCAGCGAGCCGCCGGTCATCGAAAATTCCGACGTGCCGACGTCCGCGTCGCCGGACATGGACTGGTAGATCATGACGGTGTGGACGTTTTCGCTGGAGCTCGCGCCCTTCGTGCTGCTCATGTTGCCGGAGACGGTGCAGTCTGTAAGCGTGATGGAATTCTTGCCCTCAATGACGAGCAATTCGGAATTGTTCGCGGTGAGCTTCGCGTTTTTGACGGTAATGGCTGCCGTGGAGTAAACGGCAGGGGAGTTGTACCCGTTCGAGGTATAGCTGCCGCCCGTGACGTTCACGGTTCCGCCGCCGCGGTCGGAGCGGATAGCCGCCGACGAGTTGCCGGAGGTGGTGACGGTCAGGTTTTCCGCGTTCGTCGTGCCGCCGCCGGTGGTCTGGATGCCGCCGGAGTTATCAGCGCTTGTCGTGATCGTGGAATCGGAGATGTTGACGGTCGTGCCGCTGCCGTAGCTGAATACGCCGTTGCCGTTCTGCGCGGAGGAATTGACAGTCGCGTTTTTTTGATCGTGACGGTCGCGCCGTTCGTCGCCAGCAGCGCGGCGTTCATGCCGTAGAAGTCGCCGTCCTCGGTGTTGGAGGTCGCGCCCGCGCGCTTGTCGACGGTGACGCCGTCGAGCGTGACGGCCGCGCCGTCCACGCGCAGAGCGTTTTCGTCGTCGCCGGTCGAGCTGTAGCCCGTGCCGGTCACGGCAGTATCCTCAGAAATGGTATTCGCGCTCGTGCCCCTGCATCACTTCGCCGCTGCCGCCGAAGCTGCCGGGCTGACCATTCGGCGCACCGTCGGGCGGCTTGCCGTCCGGGGCGTACCCGGCTGGCCGTTTGCGCCGTCCGGCGGCGTGCCGTCGGGTTTCTCGGGCGGCGTTTCGGCGGAAGCATCGGCGGATGCGGTCTCGGCTTCCGGATCATCAGCCGCAGCGTCCGCCGCGGTGCTGGTGCAGGCTGCAAGCGAGAGCAGCATTGCTGCCGCCAGCAGGATAGAGATCAGCTTTTTCATGGAAAACAGCCTCCTTGTTTTGGTTCTGTGGCTGTACTCTATCGCCGGAATCTGAAATGACCCTGAAAGAGATGTAAACATTTCGTGATGGCTGCACCTAGACAAAAACCGCCTGCCGAAGCCTCGGCAGGCGGTTTTCCTGTTTCAGTTCATTGTCAGCCGCCCGCGAGCAGCGACAGGAGCTCACCCAGCACGGCGCGCAGACTGTGCCAGAAGCTGATAGTCCTGGCGTCGGAGATCGTGACCACGGCGTCCGGGGAAAACCCCTCGCAGCTGACACGGTACCGCTGGGCAGCAGTGAGCGCGGTGAACTCGCACACCGCGGAGCGCCCGCTGACCGCGGCATATCGGATACCGTCCCCGGTCGCAGCGTCCGCCAGCGTGATGGTCCCGCTTTGCTCCGCGCCCGAGACGATCGCAACGCCGAGCTTCGTGCTGTTCGTATAGAGCGCAAAGCTGCCCGCGTCCTCCGGCGTCGTCACCAGCGCTTCTGCGGTCAGATTATACACGCCGTCCTCCACGGGAAAGACGATAGGGAGGCCGCCCGCCGCAGATCTGCGAGCGTCAGCACGAGCAGCCCCAGCAGCGCCGCCGCGAAGATCCCCGCCGCGATCAGCCAGCCGATCCGGCCCCTTTGCCGCCCGGTGCCGCAGTCCGTATGGGGGACCGCCGATGTCAAATTCAGTTCCGCCAATGCAGCCACCTCCTTTTGTAATTCTATCCTAAGTTTACAGGATCTCCATAAAAATGCAATACAGTTGGAGCAAAAAAAAAGCGCCGGAGGAAATCGTTTTGGTTTCTTCCGGCGCTGCCTTTGCTTCATTCCGAGATGGAAAGCGCCAGATGCTCGACGATCTGTTCCAGATCGCTGGTGGTCAGGTACGCGCCGTACAGGCTGACGGCCGCGTGATCGGTGTAGCAGCTTGCCCAGACTTTATCGCGACTCGCTGTGATGAGAAATTCGTACCCATCTTGTGTGGTGTAATAGTAGGCCTGATCAAAGGTGCCGTTTACGATATAGCTCGGCCCCAGCCCCTTGCGCGTCGTATCGTAGTCCATGTCGAGACTGACCCAGCCCTTCCCGTCATTTGCGCCATAGGCAGCCCAGAAGTATTCGCTGACGAAGCCGCCGTCCTCGTCCCGGATGATATAGGCCTGATCGTCCGGAATGACGACGCTGTAGTGCTCCGCCAGCCACGTCAGATCGAAGCGGATCTTCCCGGTCAGCACGGGCAGAAGATCGGCAGGATCCTCCGCCATATACTGCATTTTCTCGGCGCCGTCCGTCTCGCGGGTGATCCGGCGGACGGAAAGCGCCGGGTCACTGCTGATGAGCTCCGCGGTGTCCCAGCCACCATACTGAGCGGATGTCGTACCACCGATTTTTTCTCCGGACTCCCACTCCTCAGCAGTGATATACGGGCCTTCCGCCAGAATCTCATCCAGCGTCTGTGCCGCACTCTGACTGTCGGTCACAACAGCCACGGCCGTCGGCGTATCCTCCGTCGGTGCCGGAAGCTCGCTGACGCTGGAGACAATGATATCATTCCGGAACCGATGAACGACCGCCGCAGCCGCCGCCGTCAACGTCAGCGCCGCTGCGATGATAATTGCCGCCACGGCCAGCCGCGGCAGGTGTTTTTGGGTTTGTTCTGCATAGAAGCCTCCTGTTCTTCCGCCCGGGAGGCGATCTGCGCCCGGATCCGCGCCCGGCTGTCCTCCGGCAGGCGGACAGCGTCTGCAATGCGCTTGAAATTTTCTTCCATCATTGATCCCTCCCAAGCTGTTCACGCAACATCTTTCGCGCCCGATGCAGGCGCATGGAGACGGCGGACGGCGTCAGCTGCAGCAGCCCGGCGATCTCGGAAAACGAGTATCCCTCCAGACAGTGCAGCACCACGACCAGCCGGTACTTTTCCGGCAGCTCCATCACCGTGCGAAGCACCGCGCGGTCCTCCGGCTCCGCCGGCAAACACAGCTCGTCCAGCGCCTCTGGCGCGAAGCGCTTTGCCGCTGCGAGCTGATTTTTTGCAGTGATTGATCGTCAGTTTCGTCAAAAACGCGCGCTCGCCCGGGCCAGATGGTCAGCTCCTTCTCCAGCAGCCGGCAGAATACCGCCTGCACCGCGTCCTCCGCGTCGTGCGCCGACCGCAGAATACCCGAGCGCCACCCGATATACCCCGTCCGCATACGCATCATAAAGCGCCAGCACGCGTTCTTGTTCCATACCGTCTCTCCATTTCCTTGAGGCCTCATCGCAGAATCGCAATGGAGTCAGCAGCGTATAAAACTGTTCTGCGTCCGCTTCACTTACCTGTTTAATCTCCCGCGCCAATCTGTGCGATAGAGGTCAGGAGATTGACCAGCCATGATCTGTGTGCGCAGGAGGTCAGTCGGCTGCGTATCCGTCAAACCGGTATCGCTGTAAATGGTATATTCGATCTGATACTGATCTTGACTCAGGTTAAAGTTCTGGATCATCTGCGCAAAGGAGCCAGCAACGGGCGTGTTTCCGCAATCGCCAGAGATAAAATACGCTTGAAAGCGCCTCGCCAGACATCCAGCGAAGGACGGTAAGCGCTGAGAGATTTGGCGTATAGAAGAAGAAACCGGAGTCCGTTTGCCAGATCTGCTCCGACGTGTCTGCAACGCCGAGCTCCTGCCATACCAGAAGCGTCTCTTCTTCTGACGTTTCAGGCGTAAAGGCAAAATGGTTTGACTGTCGCCAAGGAGCAGCCCCCATCCGCGCAAAAGACCAAGGCCAGTCATGCCCGCCTGGTCTGTTGTAAATTCTTGCTGCGCGAATGTGTCCGCGCTGAAAAGCCGCAGTTCTGCCCCAGCAGCATCATAGCGATTCTGCGTTAGTACGAAGAGTTCGCTTCCGATTTTTTGCATGGAAATAAATCTCCATCCATCCTCAAACTCAGCATTCTGTCGCGCTGTTTCTGCACCTAATTTATCGAGTTGAACAAGGAGTTCTGCGCTCAAAAGAATAAAGCCCTTTTCGGTTTTTGCTGATTGCGTGAAACGCTCGTTATTTCCTGTATATTGCGTTTGGAGCAAAATGGTTTCCTGCATGGAATACTCGCTGTCATAGTGCGTTAGAACAAGTTTTCCTTCCGGCTCGTTGTCCTGAATCACGACGTTTCCAAAAGCGTCCCGATAGGCGGCGGGTACGCTTCCGCAAAGAAGCCAGAAGCCGCCATTGTCATCCGGAGAAAGCGCATAGAGGTATTCCGTGCTATCAGGAAGCTGCAAAGTGCCGCTGTCTCCCTCCAGCGTCATCCAGGCAAGCGCAACACCATCGGTGGAAAAACCGCCGACGAGGATCGTATCGTCCATCACGGTCTGTGCCGTCACCGACAGAAGCGGTTCTGGAAGCGAAAGCCTTTGCCGCTCAAGTAGTAAGTTTCATTGTCTGTCTCTTTTTGCGTCGTGTCGATCTCCACAGTTGGTGCTGACGGCACAGCGTTAAAGTCAAGAGATTCCTGCGGTGCCGCTGGCCCGCCAGGAAGTTCAAGCGACGTTACCTCTTTCTGCGCCGAACATCCGCAGAAAATAATCAGAATACTCAAAAATCAAGCTCAAAAGCTTTTGACTTTTTTCATTTGGAAATCCTCCCTTAGAACATGATTTGAAATAAGGAGCGCTGTGATGCTTTCAGCGCTCCCCATTCAAAAAAGTCGTTCGTGTAATGCGTGGCTGTTTGTGTAAAGGTGTGCCTGTGAACCTCCTTTCTGCGGCAAACTATCGCGGTAGTCTGTTTAAAACTATCGCAATAGTCTAAAGATGTCAAGCCATCTTGACAGGAATAGACGAATGCGATAGTCTGATATATCCTAAAAACAGGAGACGGAATATGAAACTGTTTGATTCGGAATGGAAGGTCATGGAGGTGCTCTGGCGGGAGAATGACCTGACGGCGAAGGAAATTTCGCTGCGGCTGGCAGACAGCATTGGCTGGAATAAAAACACGACCTATACGGTCATCAAAAAGTGCATCGAAAAGGGCGCGATCGAGCGCTGGGAGCCAAACTTCATCTGCCATGCGGCGATCACAAAGCAGCAGGCGCAGAAGGAGGAGGCCGATACGCTGGTCGAAAAGGTATTTGGCGGTTCTGCGGAACTGCTGTTTGCATCGATTCTGGAGTGACCGGTCACTGTCAAAAGAAGAGCTTGCGCGGCTAAAAGCGCTTTGTGGAGGAATACGAGGGATGAATGGCGTACAGGCTGCGATTTTCAGCGGCAGCGCAATGGTCCTGCTGGTGCTTGTGCTGCGGCTGCTTTTTGAAAAAGTATCTGCCGCGCGGGATCTTTCCGACGCTCTGGTGCGCAGCCGCGTGCGGCTGCTGCTTCCGATCACGATACCAACGCATCTGGAGCGTCTGAATCTGCTGTACACGCCGGCTACAGCGCAGGCAAACAGTGTCATATCAGATGTGCTAACGCCGTTTCCGTCTTTGGCGACCAACAGCACCGCAGAACCAGCAGCGGATATCACGGGAATCAGCCCGATGCTTCTTCTGGCTCGTCTGCGCGATACTTTTTGCGGCATATTTTGTGATCGGATATGCCTGCATGGTACGTCGGTTTCGCGGAACACGGCTTGCTCCGCAGCCGTCCATTGACGCGCTGCTTGACCGCTTTCCGTTTTTCGCGCGATCCGCGCATCTGCGTGAGCAGCAGTCGTCGTGCGCCGCTCACCTTCGGCGTTTTTCGTCCGACCGTTCTTTTGCCGGAAGATCTGCCGGTTGGAGACGCACAATTTCAGCTGGTTCTGGCACACGAACTGGCGCATATCCGGCGGAAGGACTGCCTGCGCAAGCTGCTTTTTGACGGTATGTTTATGTCTGTATTGGTGGAATCCGCTGGTTTGGCTGATGGTATGGCTTGCGAACCGTGATATGGAGCTTGCCTGTGATGAAGCGGTTCTGCGTGCGCTGGGGCCGGATCACAAAAAGGCTTACGCGCTGACGCTGCTTGACATGGCGCAGCGAAACCCGAAATCAGCGCCGCTGTGCAGTGGTTTTGCAAAAAGCGGCACAGAAGAACGGATTCACGCGATTTTAAGTTTCAAACGTATCCCGGCGTGGGTTGGAATTTGCGTATCTGTTCTGTTCGTACTGACAGCAAGTGTCTTTACGACGCAGGCAGTAAGCCCGGCTGCTGTTCCGGAGCCGGAGCCCGCCGTGCAGGAAGAAATTCCGGAAGAAAATGTTGCTGTGAGTATGCCAGTATCGGAGCCACTCCCGACAACGCCTCCCATCATGCCTGAACAGGAAGCTGAATCAGAAATTGAATCGGAAACGCAGACTCGGTCGGAAGTGCGCGCCTATATTTTCCCGCTGGAGGACACAAGTGTGGAAGTGACGAATCCCTATGGCTGGCAAGCGCATCCGGTCACAAAGCAGAAATCCCTGCATTCCGGCGTCGATCTTGCGGCAGACTACGGCACAAATGTTCTGGCCGTGGCAGATGGTACGGTTTTGGATTGCAGCTATGACGCCGCATACGGCTATATCCTGACGCTGGA
>VOFC01002372.1_pt1 | contig 36534 bp, 56 predicted proteins | sample 5384161 | NCBI WGS metagenome assembly VOFC01 (sample SAMN12384722, study PRJNA508395) | human gut metagenome | isolation source: healthy gut B | host: Homo sapiens | reverse complement strand
TATGTTTTTTGTGATAGCCATACCAAGACCGGTTTCCTTATATTGGGTTCTGGCATTAGCATCATCTTCTTGTGAGATATCCAAAGTAATCTTTCCGCCGTCCTTTGTGAATTTCACAGCATTGCCAAGAAGATTCACCAAAACTTCTCGGATACGCACAACATCCGCAAGACATATGGGTTCTTTGGGCTTTCTCGATGTACTTCAAACTTAAGATCTCGGTTATAAAGAAGTCCATTCATAATCGCCTGGACGTTATCTGTCAATTGAGTAATGTCCACTGGCTCGAAGCGAAATAGTAACTTTTCCGCTTTCAATGCGACTAAAATCCAAAACGTCATTCAACAAAGAGAAGATGATTCGAACTTTTTTGAACTTTCTCCAAGCTATCATGAATATCTGAAACCGTGTTCTGGTGAAGCGCAATGTTTGTAAATCCAATAATGGCATTCATCGGCGTTCTGATGTCATGGCTCATACTAAGCAAAAACGCAGATTTTGCTTTGTTGGCATTAATAATTGTTTTTGTTTTGCATCTGCTTTCTCAGCGGCGTTCATTATTTCAATGCAATTGTTTTTGTTTTTTGCGATTTACAGGATAGCAAGCCGTAAATCGGCCCCATGTTGTATCAATGATATTCTTCTCCCAGGTAAACATTTCGTCCTCAATATAATCTCCAGGGGTGCCGCCCACATCATCCACATCGGACAAATTAAAGCAATACAGCAGTCCTGACTTCATTGAAATATGAAGAAATATCCTTAAACCGCATGATGATGGAAATGGCATGTGGCAGCAGTACACAACCGGCAGCAGCATCTGTTGATACAGACCCAGGCAGCTTCTACGGCAGAAGCAACTGCTTCCTCTACAGAAGCGGTAGCTGATACCGCAGCTTCCACAACAATCAAGGACGGAACTCTCATGGTAGGTGTAGAGATTGGTTATCCCCCAATGGAATATTTTGATACAGATGGAGCTACTCCAATCGGATTTGACGTAGAGGTTGCCAATGCACTGGCAGATTATCTGGGACTGGAGCTGGAGTTGGTAGATACTTCCTGGGATGGTATTTTTGCAGGGGTAGACACTGGCAAATATGACTGTATCATTTCCTGTGTCAGCATCACAGATGAAAGAAAAGAGCAGTTCAATCTGACCAAACCTTATGTATCAAACCACACTGTGCTGATTGTGCCGAATGACTCGGAAATTGACTCCATGGAAGCTTTGAGCGGACATTCTACCGCAGTACAGGCAGAGACAACAGCAGATGATTATATGAAGGAACACAGCGCAGAGCTTGGGGCAGAGCTGTTCCAGTATGATAAAGTCATCAACTGCTTCGATGACCTGAAAGCAGGCCGTACAGATTCTGTATTCACTGACAGTGTAGTTGCAGCCTACTACCTTGGGGACGAGGCATCTAACTATAAGACTGTATGGGAAAATGATGAATTAGAGCCAATTGGCATCTGCTTAAAGAAGGGGAATGATGGTCTGACCCAGGCAATTGATGATGCATTGGATGCACTGTCAGCAGACGGTACACTGGGTACAATCGCAGAAAAGTATTTTGGCACAGACCTGACAGCAGGTCTTAGATAAATACAACAGAAGGGACTGGATTGCGTATGATACAGCAAATGATAAGCTGGCTGCCGCAGCTTCTAAACGGCGCAAAGATTACGATACTGCTTACTTTGTGTGCAGTATCCATGGGATTGTTACTGAGTATTTTTCTGGCTCTTGGTAAAATGTCCAAAAACAAAATATTGAGCGGGATATGCAGTGTCTACATATTTTTCTTCCGTGGAACACCACTGTTGATGCAGTTGTATTTTATTTACTTTGGACTGCCACAAATTAATATGGCGCTTACGATCAACAGCCGCTTCTTTGCTGCTTTTCTGGCTTTTTCATTAAACAGTGCTGCATATTGTTCAGAGTTTATCAGAGCGGCAATCCAGTCTATTGACAGAGGACAGTTCGAAGCTTCCAAGGCGTTGGGATTGTCCAAAGCACAGACTATGCAGCTAGTCATTTTCCCACAGTCTATCAGACGTCTGGTGCCATCCGTTGCAAATGAATTCATTATGGTGCTCAAGGATGCGTCACTGGTGTCCATTATTGCGCTTGCAGACCTGACCAAAGTAACCAGAGCGGTTTCATCCTCACAGGCACGGCTATGGTCTATATTCCTGCAATGATTATTTATCTGGTTATGACCGCATTCTTTGAATTTATCTTCCGGCGCATGGAAACGAAATTCTCAAGATATGAGTAAATAAAGGGAAGAGGGAAAGACTATGTCAATGATTAGAACTGAACATCTTGCCAAGAGTTTTGGCGAGCTGGTTGTATTAAAAGATATCAATCTCACCGTGGAATCTGGAGAGGTAGTAGTTATTATCGGTCCGTCAGAGCCGGTAAATCTACCTTTTTGCGTTCCTTAAATAATCTGGAAAAGATTACCAGTGGTAAGATTTTTATAGAAGATAAGCTTTTTTTTATCACAGGGGAAAAATGACAGAACAGTGGACAAATGGAAGCGAAACAGCATAAGGACTTATTGCTGGAAATGGAATGGTATTTCAGCGTTTCAATCTGTTCCCACATAAAACCGTATTGAAAATGTCATGCTGGCGCCGATGCATGTGAAAAAGTAAGCAGGGAAAGGCAGAAGACAGCTAAGGATTTGATTGCCAAGCGTAGGGTTGGCAGATAAGCTGGATGAGTATCCGGCAAGACTATCAGGGGGGCAGCAACAGCGTGTGGCGATAGCCAGAGCTCTTGCCATGGAGCCGAAGATGATGCTCTTTGACGAGCCGACCTCCGCCCTTGACCCGGAACTGGTTGGCGAGGTGCTGAACGTCATGAAAGACCTTGCCAATCAGGGAATGACGATGATATGCGTCACGCATGAGATGGGATTTGCCAGAGAAGTAGCAGACAAAGTAGTATTCATGGCAAAAGGCATGATCCTGGAAGAAGGAACCCCGGAAGAAATCTTTACCAATCCTAAGACTCCTGAAGCAAGACAATTCCTGAAAAGTGTGCTATAATACAATAAAATACAACAGAGGGGTATGATTATGAACAAGCTTGTATTACGGCAGTCGCTGATTTTGTTTTTGACAGCAGTTATTTGGGGCTGTTGCTTTTTGTGGCACAGAGCGTAGGAATGGATTACGTTGGACCGTTTACTTTTAGTGCAGTAAGAAATGTGATAGGTGGTCTTGTGCTGCTGCCTTGTATCGGACTTCTGAATAAACTGAATGGCAAAGAAACACATCAGGAAGATAAGGAAGACAAGAGGACACTGCTTATAGGTGGGGTCTGTTGCGGTAGTCTCTTATTGTGCATTGCATGCAACTGCAGCAGTTCGGCATCATGTATACAACAACCGGCAAAAGCTGGCTTCATTACGGCAATGTACATAGTAATTGTCCCTTTACTGGGTGTTTTCATGCATAAAAAGATAGGCATGCGTATCTGGATTGGAGTAGGTATTGCAGTCGTTGGTATGTATCTGTTGTGTGGACTTGGTAAAAATGCAGCCTTACAGAAGGGCGACTGGCTGCTGATTGGCTGTGCAGTCTGCTTTTCTTTTCATATTTTAACGATTGATTATTTCTCACCAAAAGTCGATGGTGTGAAGCTATCCTGTATTCAGTTCTTCACCTGTGCCATTCTGTCAGCAGTATGTATGCTGATATGGGAAGAACCGAGCATCAGCGCAATTCTGACGGCGTGGATGCCGATTCTGTATGCTGGTGTCCTTTCCTGTGGTGTGGCATATACTTTGCAGATTATTGGACAAAAAGGTATGGACCCTACTGTGGCATCGCTGATCCTGAGTCTGGAATCTGTCGTGTCCCTGATTGCCGGCTGGCTGATACTGGGACAGAGATTATCGAACCGTGAATTATTAGGATGCGCGCTGGCATTTGCAGCAATCATACTGGTACAGATTCCGGCGAAAAGTAAATAATTTAAGAAGCTATTTGAGGGGGAAGCTTATATGTTTGAAAGAATTATTCTAACACAGATCAATCCGCACGTTTACCTGATGGATGATAATCATGAGGCAACAGGTTATATTGTAATTGGTAATGAGAAAGCTCTTGTCATTGATACAATGATGGGGTATGAAGATGTGCATGCTGTTGTAAAATCAGTTACGGATTTACCGGTTCTGGTTGTAAATACCCATGGACATTGTGATCATATCTACGGAAACGTGTATTTTGACCGGGCTTATCTGCATCCTGCAGATTTGCCAATTGCCAAGGAACACATGAAGTTCCCAGAGTTTGTCGAGGAATGTAATAAGAGAGGACTAAAAATGCCACCCTTTGAGGCAATCAGGGGTGGAGATGTAATTGACCTGGGAGGGCTTCATTTGGAAGTAATTGAACTGCCTGGTCATACTCCGGGTGGTATTCTGCTGCTGTTAAAGGAAGACAGGATTTTGTTTACTGGTGACAGTATTAATCATCATCTCTGGATGCAGTTGGAAGAAAGCTCTTCCATGACTGAGTTAGTTAATAATCTTGAGAAAGTTATGTATCTGACGGATAAGGCAGATGTTATTCTCCATGGTCATGCCAGAGGTACAGATGATATTTCGCTTATGAATAAAATGCTGCAGGGTGCAAAGGAAATTGCAGAAGGAAAGACGGAGAGTGACAAACCATATAAATGGTTTGGAGGAATAGGAAAACAGCATCAGTTTGATGAAGATGGAAGCGTGATCTGTTATAAATAAGTCAAAATAATACAAAGGAGAATTATATGGGCTCATTTCGAGTTAATTTAAAGAAGATAATAGATGATAGTTACGATATTGAAATAGGGTATGAGTTATTTGATAAATTAATTGAAGATTTACAAAATGGTCTGGTCGGAGATATACGTAAGTTTGCGGTGATAACAGATGATACGGTTAAAGATTTATATGCACAAAAATTGAACTCATTATTACAGGATAATGGATACGCTGCAAATATAATTTCATTTCCCGCCGGAGAAAAGAGCAAGACGCGTGCAACAAAAAGAATACGTTGAAGATACTATGTTGGAATTAGGCTACAGAAGAGATTGCTGTATTATTGCAGTTGGAGGTGGAGTGGTAACTGATTTGGCAGGTTTTGTAGCCGGTACATTTGGAAGAGGAGTACCATTTATTAATTATGTTACAACATTACTGGCAGCGGCAGATGCTTCAGTGGGAGGAAAAACAGCAGTAGATACTCCACTTGCTACCAACTTGATTGGTATATTTAACCAGCCGGAGAAGGTATATCTGGACATTGCTACATGGAAAACGCTCCCTAAGGCGCAGATTTCCAGTGGATTGGCAGAAACTATTAAGCATGCATGTATTGCACATAGAGAATTCTTCCATTATATTTCTGATAATATGGATGCGATTTTGGCTGTGGATGAAACAGTATGCGAACATATAGCAGAAATGAATTGTAAAATTAAGTGTGAAGTTGTGATGCAAGACGAGCGGGAAAGTGGTATGAGAGAAATACTTAATCTTGGACATACAGTAGGAAGAGCAATCGAGACGGTAAGTGGATATAGACTCTTACATGGACAAGCATTGGCTATAGGTCTTATGGCTGAGGTTGAGAAAATGGCAAAAAAGGATATGTTCAGATGAAGATGTAGCTTTTAATGCAAAATATTTTAAGCAGGGCAAAGCTTCCAACGGCAATACCTGATTATATTGACAGAGAGACGCTTGTCAAAAATTATACACAGATAAGAAGGCTAAAAAATGGAAATCTTCGTTTTTGTGTTCCAAGAGGGAATTGGAAAAATAAAGGTATTTGATAATGAGCAATATGCAGGTGATACCAGAAAGTTTAGCCAGGAAATTATCAGAGCTATGTAAAGATGACAAACTTTCAAGGATGGACTCCAAAGAAAAAGTCTTGAAAAATATCAATATTTATGATATATATAGTATATAATATCATTGTAACGAGTTACAATGTATGGGCTGGTCGTAAGACCCGGGTCCAATCGGCGGGTAAGACACCCGCCTTTTTATATGTAATAAATATAAGAGAGGTACGATGAAAGAATTAAGCATATTTGTAGAATGGACAAGTGGAAGTTACCAGAATTCTCTTCAGTATTTAATGCATTATTGGAGAATGTGAATTTTAATTCCAGCAGATTATAGGCTTTTTCAAGTAGCTGATTTGATTTGTACATTAAAACTTACAGAATTGAAAGCAAATCGGCATTTATTATCAAAATCTGAAATTTATTTTTTTGAAAATGAACGAACATTAAAAAAGAATTATTTAAAGCCTTTTGGAAAAAAAGAAATGTAAATTAATATAAGATAATATCAAAAGGGTGCGAGTCTTAAACAGATTAGCACTCTTTTTTGTATGCAAATAAATAAACGCTATTGAAACTATGCAATACATAGTATACAATACATACTATACATTACACAGTATTCAAATAGGAGGTGATAAACATGGACACACAGAGGAAGAAAGGTGTATTGGAGGTATGCGTCCTTTCGGTCTTAAAGAGAGGTCCTTCGTATGGCTACCAGATCATACAGGATGTTTCAGATTGCATCGAGGTAACAGATTCAACAATGTATCCCATTCTGCGGCGACTGGAGTCGGGGGGATATGTGACGACGTATTCTATGGAGCATAATGGACGAACCAGAAAATATTTCCAGATCACAGATACGGGAGTGCAGAAGATACAGGATTTCTTGGATGAATGGGATGAGATGAAGCAGATCTACGCATTTGTCGGAAAGAATTTTAACAGTGAGGGACAGGATACAGAAAGGTAGGAGCAGAATGAAGAGAGAAGAGTTTCTGAACACATTATTTGAGAATATACCTGATTATACGAAAGAGGAACGGGGAAGAGATCAGACAGTATTATGAGGAACTGATTTGTGATGGTGTAGAGGCAGGACTGGATGAAGAGGAAGTAATCTCCAGACTGGAATCCCCTGAGAATATAGCATTCAGCCTGAAGAAGGAATATAAGGAAGAAAGAAAAAGCAGAGGTCAGCGTTGTCTGCGATTCATCGGATGACTATACATCCAGTCAGCCTGTTGCCCATGCTGTGATATCAGCCAGAGATAGAGGAATTGCACTGGAACCATCAGAAGATGGACGGGTGCATGTCCATTGTGAAAAAGATGAAATAGATGAAATTGTCTGCTATGAGAAGGAGGGCATGTTCTTCTTTTCACACAGAAGTAAAAGACGGATGCATTTCTTTGGCGGTTTTTCAAGGGTGGATTCTACAATCAAAGTCCAGATACCGGAATCCGTTATGCAGGCAGAATTATCTACGACAAATGGTGGTATCCGTATTTCAGAAATATCAAAGCCGGAGATGGTCAAAGCACATACGACAAATGGTGGAATTACCTGTAATGATGTAAGAGCCAGCCACGTAGAGCTGATCAGCAGCAATGCTTCAGTGAAATGCGAAGATACAAAAGTGCAGACGATATGTATGGAATCTACCAATGGAGCTTTAAGATTGAAGGATGTACAGGCAGATGAAAAGCTTGTTGCACATACAACAAATGGTTCTATCCATTTTGAAGAGATTGATGCGAAAGACATTCAGCTAAAGACAAGCAATGCATCTATCAAGGGTACTTTACGTGGCAAGGGTACAGAGTATGCAATTGAAAGTGGAACCAGCAATGGTAAGAATTCTCTGCCATCCAAATGGAATCAGAGTGATTCGGCTACGAAACGCCTGTCGTTCATACCAGCAATGCCAACATTAAGGTAGCATTTGAAGAAATGTAAACACCTTGCTTTTCGACACCTTTTCAATCGAATATAGCTTTACATATAAATGTTGTATGGTAAAATTACTTTGAAAGACAGGTTACAAAACGACACCGAATATAGATGATTCGTTAGAAAGGGGTATTTAGACAAATGAATGAGAGGTATTTCAGCAGACCGGTAGACTTAAAGAATATGAAGGTAACGGATGCATTCTGGCATCGGGAGCAGGAGCTGGTCAGAACCGAAGTTATCCCATATCAGTGGGAGGCACTTAATGACCGTGTAGAAGGAGCTGCCCCCAGCTATTGTATGCATAACTTCCGCGTGGCTGGCAATATGATGAAGGAGAAAAGGCAAAGGGGAGCGCTTATACAGCACCGACTTATACCTTCAGAGGATTTGAAGCTTTGCCGGATGATCCGAAACACCCGGATGATGACAAATTCTATGGCTTCGTTTTCAGGATACGGATTTCTCCAAATGGATCGAAGCAGTTGCTTATTCTCTGACACAGCATCCAGATGAGAAGCTGGAGGCAACAGCAGATGAAGCTATTGATATTGTGTGTGCGGCGCAGCTTGAGAATGGATATCTGGACACTTATTATATTATCAATGGTATGGATCAGTCCTTTACCAATCTGAAGGATCACCATGAGCTGTATTGTCTGGGACATCTTGTAGAGGGTGCAGTGGCTTACTATGAAGCCACAGGCAAGGATAAGCTTTTAAAGGCTGCCTGCCGTTTCGCTGATTATGTAGACAGTTATTTTGGACCGGAAGAGGCAAGTGCAAAGGGTATCCGGGACATGAAATCGCAGAGATGGCACTTGTCCGTCTGTATCAGGTAACTGGCGAAGAGAAATATCTGAAACTGAGCAGCTTTTTCCTGAATCAGAGAGGAACAGAGCCGAAATACTTCCGTTTAGAGGATGAAGCCAGAGCGAAGGCAGAGGGTAAGCCTTTTAAGCCGGATATGAGTCCACTCAGTTATTCTTATTATCAGGCACATGCAAGAGTTCAGTCACAGGATGAAGCTTTAGGACATTCAGTTCGTGCTGTCTATCTCTATTCTGGCATGGCAGATGTGGCGCGATTGACCAATGATGAAGAAATGTATGCGGCATGTAAACGTCTGTGGAAGAGCGTTACCAGAGATAAGATGTATGTAACAGGTGGTATTGGTGCGACTCATATGGGCGAGGCATTCTCCTTCCCGTTTGATCTGCCAAATGACACTGCTTATTCAGAGACTTGTGCTGCAATCGGTCTGGCTTTCTTTGCAAGGAGAATGCTGGAGATAGAGGCTGACAGTCATTATGGAGATGTGCTGGAGCAGTCCCTGTACAATACAGTACTGAGTGGCATGGCACTGGATGGCAAGAGCTTCTTCTATGTCAATCCGCTGGAGGTTCTGCCGGAGGCATGCCATAAGGATCAGCGCAAGATGCATGTAAAATCAGTGCGCCAGAAGTGGTTTGGCTGTGCATGCTGCCCTCCTAATATTGCAAGAATTGTAAGCTCTGTGGCAAGCTATGCCTATACAGAGAACGAGGATACCCTGTGGACACATTTATATATGGGCAGTGAAGTGAAAAAGACTGTGAACGGGGATGCTTTTACATTGAACATGACAAGCAAAATGCCCTGGTCTGGTGAAGCACAGGCAACAATCAAAACTGACACACCTGTCACATGTACACTGGCGTTCCGTATTCCAGGCTGGAGTAATGCTGCAAAAGCAGAGATCACTACGACAGCAGATGTAGAGAGAACACAGGAGAAGGGCTATGTATATCTGACAGGTACCTGGAAGGATGGGGACAGCGTAACATTCAACTTCCCAATGCCGGTACATATGGTCATGGCAGACAGCAGAGTACGCGAGGATATCGGCAAGGTAGCCTTTACAAGAGGCCTGTTACTTACTGTATGGAAGAAATTGATAATGGCAAAGACCTGCATCTGCTGCATGTAGACATGGATAGATTGCAGGGCAAAGATGGATGGAACGTGGAATTGGCAGTCAATGAAGAAATGGGACATCCAATGACAATCCTGAAAGTGCCGGCTCTCCGTGAAGAGGCATACGGACAGGAAGAGGACAGCCTTTATACAGAGTATCATACTGTCAAAGATACACCGGTGCAGGCTGTATTTGTACCTTATTATGCATGGAATAATCGTGGCGAAGGTGAAATGAGCGTGTGGATCAGGCTCTGATCAGCCATTACGTCTGCGGTATTCCTCAGGAGTACACTGCATATATTTGCGAAAGACTTTTGCAAAGTAGTTGCCATTCTGAAAACCACAGTTCATAGCGATTTGTTCTATGGAATCAGAGGTATTTAATAAAAGGGACAGGGCATGCTCAATGCGCAGTTTCGTCAGATACTGCAAAGGAGTCTGCCCTGTTTCTTTGCGAAAGCAGCGGGTCAGATGTTCGTGTGAAATATTGCAGACATCAGCAACCTGACTGATGCTTTCCAGAGTGGCGAAATGTTGCCTGATGTATTGCATTGCCTGTACGATCAGGTGGGATTCATTTAAGCGTGGAGTCTCTAATTCCCGAAGAAGCTGCGCCAGAAAACGATATAAAAATTCACTGCTTTCATATAAGGCAAGACTTCCATTCCTTCTGTAATTTTCAAAGAACTGAAAATACAGCAGAATAGGGAGCTATCCAGGGAAGGGTAAAGACGGAGCCAGCCTGTGTCTGACAGGTGTTCCAGAATGCTTTGGCGGCACTGCCATTAAAATGCAGATAGAAGAATTCCCATTCCTGATTTTCAGGAGACTGTGGCAGATAGTAGCTGCTGTTTTGCGGCATTTGTACGAAAAAGCCTATACCAGGCTGTAATAATGTCTTTGCCCATTTTCTTCATAGATACCACAGCCCTTCAGGGTATACTCGATCAGATAGCCACCGTAAGATAGACGGTGGCTGTTATCGTAATGGTAAGAAATATCTGTTCTTTTCTCAATCCCCGTGTCTAACAGAATAAGCGGCAGCTCTTCCATTTGTTCATGTTGGATAAAACCATAATTCCCGTAATGATACTGCATCAAAAAATTACCCTCCATATCAAAGAAGTATTCTTGAAACCTTATATCTATCATATTACAATTAGAATGAGAAGGAAAGAAAAGAATCAAAAAAGATTCAAGGAGGTTATATATGAACAAGAACAATTTTGCAGTGACACCACCTATGGGGTGGAACAGTTATGATTATTATGACACGACTGTCAATGAAGCACAGATTCGTGCCAATGCCGAGTATATGGCAAAGCATCTGAAGAAATATGGATGGGAGTATGTGGTCATTGATATTGAATGGTATTCCAATGACGCAGGCACACAGAGAGATAAGTACCAGTATATTCCTTTTTTGGGGATGATGAAATGGATGAGTATTCCAGATTCCAGCCAAGCCCTAAGAGATTTCCGTCATCTGCTGATGGAACAGGCTTTACTAAGCTGGCAGAATATATCCACAGTCTGGGACTTAAATTTGGTATTCACATCATGAGAGGTATTCCAAGAAAGGCAGCAGAGCAGCATTGTGCAGTATTGGGTACAACAGCGACTGCAAACGAGATCGCAGATGCAAACTCTATCTGTATCTGGAATCCGGATATGTATGGAGTGAAGAATACGCCACAAGGACAGGCATATTATGACTCATTGATTGCCATGTATGCGCAGTGGGGCGTAGATTTCATCAAATGTGACGATATCTGTGACAGCAGATTATACCGTGAAGAATATTTTAATGGCTGGCATGAGACAAGAATGTTACATGAAGCTATCTTAAAGAGTGGAAGAGATATTGTACTTAGTTTATCTCGCCCGGCTCATATTGACCTTGCATGGCAGTACTGCGAATATGCGAATATGTGGCGTATCACAGATGATCTGTGGGACGACTGGAAGCTGTTAAAGAATATGTTCTGGCGCTGTGAGATGTGGCAGGATCATGTAAGACAGGGATGCTTCCCTGACTGTGATATGCTGCCAGTTGGTACTTTGGGCGGTGGCTTCGGAAATGGTGAATGGCAGACTCGCTTCACTAAGGATGAGCAAAAGACATTGATGACCTTGTGGTGTATGTTCCGCTCTCCACTGATGATTGGCGCAGAGCTGACGAAGATGGATGACTGGACATTGTCTCTCCTGACGAACGAAGAATTGCTGACATTGATGGGTGAGCATTGCAGAGGCAAACAGCTCAGACGTACAGAGACTGAAGCAGTATGGATTAATGTAAACAGTGAAAATAATGACACACATGTCGCTTTGTTTGACTTAGGTGATGAAGAGCAGACCATGACTGTATCATTGGAGGAATTAGAAGCAGATAAGACTTATACATTGCATGAATTGTGGGATAAGACGGATGCACAGATTACAGGAAATGAAGTGAAGGCAGCCGTTACCGGCACATGGAGTGAAGGTATACAAGATAAAATAGAGTAAAAAAGTAAAACCACAGTCCTAATATTGGGACTGTGGTTTTTTATTCATGATACAGCATTCTTCCTGCAAAGGCATTGCGGTACTCCGTAGGGGTCAACCCGGTGAAGTTGCGGTAAGCTCTGGAGAAGTTATGATTATCGGAGAATCCCAATTCTCTGGCAATTTCTGTGATTGCTTTATTAGAGTCTGTGAGCATGAAATTGGCGGCATCCATTTTGCGGCTCAGGATGAACTGCTTTAAGGGAATGCCGGTAATCTCAGCGAACAGATGCGACAGATATTTCTCGTTATAACCGAAGTGTGCTGCAATATCCGATATTTTCAGGTTAGTTGTAATATTACGCTGGATATAGTCGATAATATCTGAGTGGATTTGCTTTTGAACAGGAGTCTTGGAGCCGGTAGGAGTATTCAGGCAGAGCTGTCCATACAGTTCCATGAGTACACTTGTAGACATGGAATCGAGAGTGAGTGCAGGGTATTTATTTTTCACCTCATCCTGCAGCTGTTTCATAAGCACGGCAACCTTTTCAGGCTTAGGAATCTTTCCGGTCTGCGGTATGGTAAAGAAAGCTTCAGGATCTGTTACCATATCCGGGGACTGCTCAATCGGATAGTCCCCGGATACAGAGAAATGAAGCCAATAAAAAAAGAGGAGTAGGCACTTTTAAATCCCTGTCTCCAAGAATTACAGGGAGGAAGAAGCAGATATTCACCCTGTTTCACTGTAAAGTCGTCACCATGATAACTTAGATACAGTGTCCCTTCAGTCATGACGAATAATTCATATTCGCCGAGATAGAAATGTTCATGCTTCCAGTCAGCATTGGGCGCCTTGAATTTTCCTGTTAATACATAATGAAATAATTGTCTTGCCGGTAAATTAAGAATTCTCATATTAATCTCCATACAACCCTTGGCTTTTCATACTTAGTCCCCTACTCCAAAATCTGTTTTCTCATATAATACTTCAACTGCAGGGTCATCCAGCAGAGCAGCATATTTGTCCATGAACCATGCGACTAACTGTTCATCCCGTTTCACATCGGTGCTGTTATTTGTGAAGATATTAACAGTTCCAAGTTTGAAGTATTTCTTTAACATAGCGATATCGTAATCGATCATTTCTTTTGTCTGTCCCCGCATACCGACCAGCAGACAGGGCGAGTCAAAATAGCGGCTGACTTCCTCAGGAGAGGTGAAGTTGGCATGCTTGTTCAGATAATTCTCACGAAAATCATTGTCAAAAGTCTCTACGCCAATCTTATAAGTAATGGGAATGCCCATAAAATCACGCATTTTCTGCAAGCGGCTGCGGTAGCACCAGTGTGCTTCAAAGAACAGGCGCCTGATACCCTTTGCATATATAATATCACGAATGAGTTCCAATGTCTCCTTTGGAATTTCAAAACAGCTCCCGGAGTTGATGACTTCGAGAACGCCGAATTCTCCTGTTACATGGGACAGGATTTCGGCGTTAAGCGCTGTCATTTCTTCTTCATTCCTGGAGTTGTCCAGCGTATAGTCACAGAAGCGGCATTTGCCCCAGAAGCAGGGAAAACCCTGCAACAGGACAATTTCACGCTGGTTTTTATTTGTAATTCGATTATACCGTTCCATTGGTTGTCTGTCCTTTCCAGATAGAGTTCTTCACAGAAGAAGGGATAGCAGCCATGACAGCAACAGTCAGCATAAGAGACAGAACACGGTCTGCATAATCAGTAAGAGCCTGAACGACACATACGCTGGCAGTCATACTAAGCCCTGCGTGGGAGAGAAGCTGTACCAGAATCGTAGAACCGGAGGAAGTAATACCTCCAAAGACAACAGCAGTAATGGTGGAGCTGACAACTGTTCCAGGTATGGAGATCAGTGCGGCAGCAGGAATCAACTGTAACTTGCGAGGCTGCATCTTACGAAATACGATACCTGTAAGAATACCGGTAATAAGCTGTACGGGGATATAATAAAGTGCATAGATATCACTGGTAAAGCCACTGACAAGACCACTGACCAGTCCGGGAAGCATGCCGCAGATGGGATCTAGCAGGGGGTAGCTGCAAGCATCGTTCCGATACTGTCCAGGGTAGATAGGCAGTCGCAGGGAAAGGGCGATAAAGCCTCCCACCAGATTCAGTGCAGCGGCCAGAGCCAGGAAGCAGACAGCAGTAGTAGTAAGTTTTATTTTATTATTTTTCATGATGTTCATACCTTTCAAATTGTTTTTAATATTCGTTCTATTTCAGATTCGGGTGCATTTATAACTCTCTGTAAGAAGAACTTCATGAAACCATAAGCATCTGTCCGTGTCAGAATATAGCTGTTATCAGGTTTATTCCAGAAGTGGTAAGTATCTACTAACGTTTGTCCGATGGAAATACCCTGTGTTTCTACAGTAGCGTAGGAAGCAAAGCCCTGACACAGATTGCGGTCGATAAAATAGGCAACAGCCAGAGGATCATTGATGACACAGCCAATGATGCCTTCCTGTTTCCAGTGAAAATCCAGATAGAATTTCGTGATATTGGTAATGCGCTCTCCCATGACTGGATTGGTATAACGCATATATTGCAGAATATTTGGTGTCAGAACGATCTGACGGGTAACGTCCAGACCTATCATATGCAGCAGTTTACCCTCCATGGAGGCAAATGCTTCGTATACAATATGGGCTGCATCGGGGTCGCACCAGTAATTGTACTCGGCAACAGGTGAGCAGTTGCCATGGCTCTTGTAATTGCCGCCCATGCTGACCATTTCCTCAATCTGTGCAAAAGCCTCTGGTGATATCTGATAGAGACGTGCCAGATTGGTCAGAGGACCAAGGGCAATAACAGATACATGTGGTGTGTGCAGCAAAGTGTCACGTAGAAAGCCTACTGCATCTGTATGTGGTCTGATATCTGTAATGGTGGGATAGTTGGATTCACCCAGTCCGTCATCACCATGGGTATCCATGGCATCCACATAGTTGCGGACAAGCGGCAAGGGCTCACCAAGATACACGGGAATGTCCTTACGGTTCATCCAGTCCAGAACCTTCAGCGCATTTTCAGCGCCTTTTTCTACAGGGACATTTCCAGAGATAACTGTGATTCCAAGAACATCCAGTTCAGGGGATGATAACGCCAGCATGAGCGCCAGGGTAATCATCAATGCCCGGATCACAGTCAATAATGACTTTTTTCGCATTCATTCTCCAATCTCCTTTAAATTGATTTGATGTGTAATAGAGATACTTGGTTTTTATACTGGGAAGTTCACGAACCAGTCCGGATGTGGTACATCCGATTTTGATAAATGCACGAATTGCAGTATATCACTTGAGACCGGAGAATGCAAGACCTGCTATGTACTTGGTTTTCCGGCATGAAGGGAGGAGAATCCGTTCTTTTCTTTGGATTTCTTGACTTATATTTTCTTATATTCTACAATATCCTACATAAGAAAGAAAGGCATGGTTATAAATATGAACGAAGACAAAGATTTTCTGGCGAAAGAGCCAATTGGCAAGTTATTGCTGCGTCTTGCGATTCCAACAGTCGCAGCGCAGATGATCAATATGCTTTATAATATTGTAGACCGCATTTATATCGGGCATATTCCGGACAGTGGTGCACTGGCATTGACAGGTGTTGGTGTATGTATGCCCCTTATTATGATCATTTCCGCTTTTGCAGCGCTGGTCGGGAATGGTGGAGCACCAAGAGCGTCTATTATGATGGGAAAAGTGGGAACAGGAGAGAGCAGAGAAGATTCTGGGTAACTGTTTTTTGCGTTGCAGATTTTGATTTCCATTATACTGACCATAGTCATGTACTTTGGTAACAGAACATTTCTGATGGCATTTGGAGCCAGCGAGAATACCATTGAATATGCAGTAAGCTATATGAGTATCTATGCACTGGGAACCATTTTCGTACAGCTGACACTGGGAATGAATACTTTTATTACAGCACAGGGCTTTGCAAAAGTTGGTATGTATTCTGTTCTCATTGGCGCAGTAGTCAATATCGTACTTGATCCTATCTTCATCTTTGCATGTCATATGGGGAGTGCAGGGGGCAGCTCTTGCAACCGTCATTTCACAGGCATGCTCCTGCATATGGGTGCTGAGTTTCCTGTTTGGACATAAGACAATCCTCAGAATCAGAAAAGAAAACCTCAAATTGCAGGGGGCTGTTATTCTGCCCTGCGTGGCACTGGGAACATCCCTGTTTATCATGCAGGCAAGTGAGAGTGTCATTTCAGTCTGCTTTAATTCTTCCTTATTAAAATACGGTGGAGATGTTGCAGTAGGAGCTATGACGATTCTGACCAGTGTTATGCAGTTTGCCATGCTGCCTCTACAGGGACTTGGACAGGGTGCACAGCCTATTATGAGCTATAATTATGGGGCAAAAGGAACGCAGAACGTGTGAAGAGTGCCTTTTTCCTGTTGTTGAAGGCAAGCCTTGGCTATTCTGTGCTTCTATGGCTTCTTGTCATGCTGTTTCCACAGATTTTTGCAGGTATGTTTACTTCAGATGCGGTACTGCTTGATTATACGAAGACGGCACTGCGTATTTATATGGCAGTGATGTTTATGTTCGGCATTCAGATATCCTGTCAGATGGCATTTAATTCTCTTGGAAAAGCCATTTCTTCTATTATAGTTGCGGTCATGAGGAAATTTGTGCTCCTGATTCCTTTGATCTATATTATGCCGGCAGTTTTTACCGCAGATAAAAGCCAGGGCAGTATACATGGCAGAGCCTGTGGCTGATTTTATTGCAGTTACTTTTACAGCGATTCTGTTTACATTCCAGTTTAGAAAAGCATTGAACCAGATAGGCGCTGATTCATAAAAACATGTAGTATCAGAATAAAGTTGCTAAATAATAGTCAGTATTATAAAATATATGTAACTATTGTAAGCCGGACAGAGGATTGGAGAAGAGGACAACTTATGTCAGTCAGAATATTTGCTATGACTCATAAAAATTTGATGTGCCACCAGAACAGCTCTATATACCTATGCATGTGGGTCATGCCAATGCAGAACAGGAATATGGTTATCTAGGGGAGATGATACGGGAGATAACATATCGAAACAGAATTGTTATTATGCCGAGTTGTCTGGTGTGTACTGGGTGTGGAAAGAAGAATTATACAGAGTCTGATTATGTGGGAATCTGCCATTATCGCAGATTCCTGACTAATGAAGATAACAAGGCATTTACAGAAGAACAGTATGAGGAACTTCTACAGCAGTATGATATCATTACGACCAAAGAATTAGAGCTGCCTAATTCTTATCATTATGGTTTTGGCGCACATCATAAGATAGAGACACTGGATGAGACAGGAGAGATCATCAAAGAACTATATCCGGGTTATTATGATAATTTCATCAGGCTGGTACATGGCAATAAGACATACTTTGGGAATATTATGGTCACTTCAAGCCATTATATGATGAATATTGTGAATGGCTTTTACGGTACTCTTTGAACTTCAGAAGCGGATAGACCTTACCTTTGAGGATGATTATCATAGGAGAGTATTTGGATTTATTTCTGAATTTCTGCTTCTGGTATGGGTCAGGACAAGGGGCTTCAGGTATTGGAATGCAGAGTTGCCATTATCGGGGATAAGACTGAGACCAGAGAAATCAAAGAGCAGATGGCAGTGTATTTTAGAAAGCGGGATGCAGCAGGAGCGCAGGAATATTTTGCGCAATGCCTCAAGAACAGGCCAGATGTACTGATGGAAGCTTCAGATGTGACGGGTGAGTGTAAACTATGCTTACAGGCAGTCTCTACGGCAAATCTGGAGACACAAGCCTATGGGCACTGCTTTCTGGAACAGATCAGTGAATATGATGAGATCATAAGCTATTTCAGACGTATCAATGATATTGTCGTCAGAAGAGGCAGGAATGAGAGAACTGCCGAGGATGATAAATGGCTTGGAAAATATGCTGTAACAGAGATTGCACTGTATGCAGCAGCAAGAATTTACGGCATTTCCCGCGAAGATGTGTTGTAAATCCTTACGTAAGAGAAGCATAATGGAATCCGTTATGTAGAAAAGAGGAGAATCATGGATTTAATGTACGCAATTATAAATATGGGCGGCATGTATATATGTTTTGCCTGCTGTATGATTGTTGCGGCACAGAGACCATCATATGGACAGAAATACCTGTTGATGACGAATGTATGTGCTTTTATCATAACGGTGGGAGATGCGCTTGAATTTTTGCTAAAACACAGGATGCTGCATTAGTTGCAACTAAAATGGCATATGTGGGCAAAATGCACATTATGCTGTTTGCACTTCTTTTTCGTTACCGGTTTTACCCAGGTGGGCATGAATAAAAAATAGCCTGGGCACTGGAATTGTATAATACAATCTTACTGGCGGCGGTAATGACCTGTGAGAATCATTCTCTTTTCTATGCATCTATTTCCTATAAACTGCTTCCGGGTGGCAGATATATACTGGAATTGGAAAAAGGAATCCTTTTCTATGCATGGGCAGCGGAAATGCTGGTGGGAATCTGCGGCTATTGTTTCATTGCCTTGAAGGGCGGAGTGTTAAAAGGCAGTAAAGAGTCCAAACTGCGAGGTACATTGATCTTTATGGCAGCTCTGCTGCCAATCATGTGCTTCTGATCTACATGGCAGGATTTTTCCCAGATTTTGACCCGACAACGTTAGCTACTACTATAATGTCTGTCTGTTTCCTGGTTGCAATAAAGCGGTATGGGCTTCTGGATGCTGTACAGCTTGCACAGGAGAGTTCTGGAGGATACCAAGGATGGTCTGATCATTGTAGATGATAAGCAGGATAAGATATTATATATGAATCCGGTGGCAATGACTCTGCTGCCACAGTTGAAAGACGATAGAAAAGATGAAGTCATAGAGAAGCTGTTCAGCAGACAGGAGAATGTACTGGATCAGAATGACAGGCATTATGAGATACGTATTTCCAAAGGTAACAGGAAGAGCGCATGGCAGGGAAAATGTGCAGGCATATATTGCCTGGATATTTGATATGACATTTATCAATCAATATACCAGTGAAATGATTAAGCTAAAGGAAGCGTCTGAACAGGCAAGCATAGCCAAAACCAATTTTCTGACACACGTGTCACATGAAATCAGGACACCGATGAATGCCATTGTAGGGTATTCCAATATGGCGCTTCGTACCCAAGATACAAAGGATGTGAACTATTATCTCCGGAATATCAAAGAAGCATCAATACATTGCTGGACCTGATCAATGAGATACTGGATATATCAAGATAGAAAGCGGCAAGATGGAACTGGTGGATGTGAACTATTCCTTTGAGAATATGATACATGAGATTAGTTCCATGATGGGTGCACAGGCGGGAAAAGCCGGACTTGCCCTGATTATCGAGATAGAACCGGATATACCCAAGTGGCTGTGTGGAGACCGGGTGAAGATCCAGGAGATTCTTACTAATCTGATCAGCAATGGTATCAAATATACAAAGGCAGGCAGCGTGTCCTTGCGGATTCATATGCGTGAGAGAACAGAAGAACATGTAATGCTGCATATTGAAGTAGAGGATACGGGAATTGGAATTGAGAGAAAGAACTTCCCTTTGGTCTTTGGCAAATTTGAACAGTTCGATAACAAGAAGAACTACCAGATAGAAGGAAGTGGTTTAGGTCTGTCCATTGTTAAGAGCTTTGTCGAAATGATGGGTGGTCATATTACCTTTGAGAGTGAATATGGACGCGGTACGAAGTTCATGGCGGATATCTGGCAGGGAATCGGACACAGAGAGAAAACAGATGATAAGGACATTGTTCCGGATGATGAGAATATACAGATACAGCCTGGCAGAATACTGGTCGTAGATGATAATGACCTGAACTGTGATGTGGCAAAAGGTATTCTGTGCTGTCTTGGAATGCAGGCAGAAGCGGTTCGCTCTGCCAGGGAATGTATCACTCTTCTGGAAGAAGGTCAAAGATATGATATCATTTTCATGGATCATATGATGCCGGAGATGGATGGTGTGGAAGCACTGCATGAGATACGTTCAAAAGGCGGAGAGATTGCAGCAACCCCGATTGTACTGCTTACAGCCAATGCAGTAAGTGGAGTGAAAGAACAAATGATAGAAGAAGGCTTTGACGATTTCCTGTCAAAGCCTATAGATATCAGTGAATTACGTGGAGTCCTGATTCGATATTTGGGAGTATATCAGTCGTGACGTTCATCGACAGAATCATAGGTCTCACAGAAGCGCGCCGAAAGGACGGCTCTTCGTTGTTGGCATATAGGTGGGATATATCACCGAAGCTGCTGATACGGAAGATTGCAGTCCCTTCCCGGCGTTCTTCAGTATAGATCGTAGTAACAGAAGTCGGGGCAGCGGCTGTATGATGCCATAACAGCATAGGAGAGACATTCATCAGATGGCTTAACAATACGCACTCCAGTCCAAAATGGCAGAAGAATACGATGGTATCCCGGTTAGCTTTCTCTACGCGGTAGATGTCATTTTCACGGACATAGCCATATTGGGCAAGTAACTTGTCAAAATTATCAGTGACCCATTTATATTCTATATCTACCTGCCTTCCTTCATGACAGGATGCATCCACAGATCACGACGGTGAATTCCTCTTCCTTTGTCCAGTCCTGTGGCAGCCAGTCCCAGGAAATCATGCGTTTATCGGTTACATCAGGTCTTTGGATTGTGGGGGCAAACTCACGAAGCCAGTCACATTCTGTTGCGGTACGGTTCATTTTATGCAATGTGCAGGAAGCGGTTGCCTTGGCACGACCCAAAGGAGAAACGTAGAAATCTTTGATGTTTCATTTTTGGAGATTCTTTCGGACAGAAGCTCTGCCTCACACCCAGCCCTTGGGGAGTCAGTGAGTCCTGCTCATAGTCCGGATCACCATGACGAATAATTAGTAATCTCATAAGTGTTGTCCTCTTTTCTTTCACGTGGATTTTTATATAGTTTAACATAGATTTTGACGATATAAAAAGTATGTAACTGTTTACATTTTATATAGACATCAATAGGAAAAAAGTGTTATATTTTATGCGAAACAGGTAAGGAATTTGTAAAAAGAAAGTAAAATAATTATGGAAATATTAGTAACAGGAAATATAAAATGGCTGGAAGAAGAATTCTTCACCGTACTGGCAGAACAGAATAAAGTTATCGTCTGTGGTAAGGATGCAGAGAGAATCAGAGAGAAACATATATCTCCTATCAGTTCTCCATAGAGCAGAAAGAATTTGAAAAACTGTTTTTACCTATCATTTTCAATATGTGATTTATTTCTCACAGTGCCTGGAAAAAGACGCTTTTCAGGAGATAGAATATCTTCATGCGATATTTGAACTATGTCAGAGAAGACAGGGGACGAAGCTGGTCTATATCAGAAATCAGGAAGTGATTTCTGCTTCTTATGGAGAAACTCAGCAGATTATAGAGAGCGCATGTACACAGATGTGTGAGCAGCATATCAGACAGGGAAGCACTCTGGTGGATCTGAGAATCCCTTTTCTGGCGGCAACGGACAAGCCGGAAGGATTGCCGGCAGATATTATGAAAGCGCTTTTATACGATCAGAAGATAATCTTGCCTTTTGCAGCTGAACAGACGGTTGATTTTCTATTTGAAAGTGATCTGGCAGCATTATTAAATGCCATGATGGAAGAGGATGAGACAGGGTATCTGCAATATGAACTATATGGTGGAAACCAGATGCAGTTGGGGCAGGTGATTTCCGAGCTGGAGAAAGCCATGGGAACATCAGATGCAGATGTTACATATGGAACGCTGTGCATGCAGCCACAGAAGCAGACAGAGCAGTTCAGATATCATTATGGGTGGTATCCTAAGGAAAATGTGAAGAATGCTTTCACAGACTGGTATATAAAGTATCAGTCCCAGACACAGAAGCAAAGCAGACGTAAGACATTAAGAAATATAAAAATGGATAAGAAGTGGAAAGAGAGGATTCTCTATACCGTAGAATGTGTCCTTTTGTTTGCGCTTTGTGAATTTCTGACCTATGATACGCGGGATATGCAGCTTTTTGGATTTTGCCGATTTCAGACTGTTTTTTGTAACGATTGTTGGTATGATGTATGGACTTCGGTTTGGCGTGGCAGCATCTGTGGCAGCCTGTGTCATGTATTTTGCAAGTTCAGGAATCAGACCAACTGGCAGATACAGTTCTATAATATTGTAAACTGGCTCCCCATTGCTGTATATATATGCTGGTGGGCTCTATAGCAGGTTATACCAGGGATCGTTATCAGGATAAGCTTGCGAATGCGGATAAAAGCCAGCAGGTACTGGAAACGAAATATATATATCTGAATGAACTGTATACAAAGCTCTGGAGAATAAAGAAAGCTACAGCAGCCAGATCATGAATTATAAGAACAGCTATGGTCGTATTTATGCAGCGGTAAGACAGCTCAATTCTGTACATCCAAGTGAAATCTTCTATCATGCCATAGCAGTGCTTGAGGATATGATGGATACGCAGAGTGTGGCAATCTACTCCCCTGGATGGAGGACGCTACGCCAGGTTAAATGCCTGTTCAAGAGACCAGATGAACAGGCTGACCAAATCTCTGTGCCTGGATGATATGCCTCAATGTGCATCGACTCTGGAGACAGGGGGAAACCTGGGTGAACCGGGAACATATAGAAGGCGCTCCCATGTATGCTTATGGCATTATGAAGAATGGCAGTCTGGTTGGTATCATTGCACTTCAGGAAGTTGCCTATGAGCAGATGAGCATGGAATATATGAACCGCTTCAATATCATATCGGGACTGATATCAGATTCCCTGATTCGGGCAACCAATTATCAGGAGATTGCTGAAAAAAAGACAGAATGTTGTCTGGAACAAGGATTCTGCGTACAGAGGCATTTCAGAAAGAAGTGGAGGCACAGAGACTGCTCAAGGAGAATAATCGTGCCGATTTTGTACTGCTGCGCGTTGTGATGCAGGAGACGGATTATGGGAAAATCAGCGATGCACTGCTTCATGTGACGAGAAAGAATGATATCCTTGGACTTGGAGAAGATGGCAAGGTATATATCCTGTTGTCACAGGCAGACAGGAATAATCTGGAAGCAATCGAAAACCGTATGAAGAAGAATGGTGTAGAAGTAGAAATTGCAGAGAAATATTAAACTGGTGTAGTATGAAAAATCAAATGATACTTGTAATGATCTTAATATTGCTTCACATTGTGGTATGTATCGTAGTGACATTTCATAGAAAGCATGTCGCGTCAGTCAGACGGGAAAATGTGATGCCGCTTGTTTATGCAGTGCCTTTCTTTGGAGCTGTATGCTATGGGAGTACGTCTGTATGAAGACCGCAGACACAGGCTGGGTGGACGCGATACGGACATGAAGCCCAAGGATATTATGAAGGGCAGATATCAGAGAATCCAGGTTGAGGAGAATGAACAGGAGCAGGTGGTTCCACTGGAGGAAGCATTGCTGGTGAATGATGCCAAAAGTACGTCATTCTCTGATGCTGGACATCCTTCACAAGAATCCGAATGAATATATTGCGATTCTGCAAAAGGCAAAGAAACAGTGATGATACAGAAGTCACCCATTATGCAACAACAATGATGATGGAGATACAGACGGAGTATGAGAAGAACTGCAGCAATATGAGAAAACCTATAAAGAACATAAGGACGAAGCATTTTGCGAGAATTTATCCTGTTTTTGCAGGAATTTATTGACAGTGGACTGTTATCCGGCAATATCGTAACTGTGTATAGAAAGAGACTTGGAAGCCTTCTGACAGATTATTTTGCACTGAGGGGCAGTAATAAGAAGGGCAGGCTTATTTTCACTGCAATTGAGAATGATCTGATTCTTGAGAATAATGAGGAAGCGGGAGAACTGCTGCAACAGGCAGCCTTGGAATAGCCGGCAGATGAGAGACTCTATATGCTGTATGGACACTATTACGATAATATAAGAGATTATGCATCATTTCAGAATATGCTGGATACGATCAGGAAGAATGGTATTTATCTAAGTCATGAAGGCAAGGAATGGCTTTCATTCTGGAACTGAGAGTGAGGGATACAGATCATGTTTAAGAGAGTAAAAAGAATTGGAATATGTTATGGCCTCTGTTGGCATTGACTGTTGTAGCTGTCATAATTTTTCTGGAAAGAATGGGAGTAGCGGAGAATTTTCTGAAAGGAGATCAGGAAATTGCCCAAAATGAAAGAACCAGACCAACAATAGAGATACCGGATACTGTACTGTTTGTATCCAGAAGGGAAAGCAATTCTGCTGACTTTGCATCAGAAATGCTTCTATGTGGATGAGGAATTCATGATAGGGGCAAAGAATCGCCAGTTCGCTTATGATGATGTCTATCAGTCAAGTCTGAATGTGCTGCTGGATCAGGATTGTCAGACATATGTTTATGCCATGGATAGCGACTTGCCTCTTTTATGGGAATATGATTATGGAAAAGGCAGATTTGTAATCATGAATCAGACTATGACCGGTAAATCAGCAAAGAGGTATCTTGTCAGCAGCATATAGTCTGCTGGATGATATCAGTGTATATCCGGTTATCAATGCGTCGGCATTTTATCTGGATGATTTCCCGGCTCCGGTTCCATCGGGCAATGGCAAATATATCAAACAGGAATATGGAATGGATATCAGTAATTTCTATACGAATGTATGGTGGGAAGACATACTGGACTGGGAAGATAAATATGGAATTGTGCATACTGGTATGATTATTGAAGATTACTCTGATATCGTAGAAGAGCCGTTCACAAGGACAGAATCTACAGAGCGTTTCCGTTTTTTGGCAATATGCTTCTCAATCATGGTGGTGAACTGGGTTTCCATGGTTATAATCATATGCCGTTATGTCTGGAGAATTTTGACTATAAGGGACTCTATGATGGCTATACATTATGGAAGTCTATGGAAGATATGGAGAAAGCGATTACCGAACTGGGAGAGTTCTCCAGTGAGATATTTCCGGAACAGAAATTTACAGTCTATGTACCACCCTCTAATATTCTGTCACAGGAAGGAAGAAAGGCATTAAAGGAATCCATGCCGGGCATTCGTGCGATTGCGTCTACCTATTTACCGGGTGACTGCGTATATGAACAGGAATATGGAATTGGAGAGGATGGACTGATTGAGACACCACGTATTACATCCGGGGCGATTATGGATGATTATACCTATCTGATCGCGTTCTCAGAGTTGAACTATCATTATGTGCAGTCACATTTTATGCATCCCGATGATGTTCTGGATGAAGACAGAGGAGCTGCGCTTGGATGGAAGAAAATGCATGAGAATCTGGATCAGTATCTGTCCTATATCTATACTGCGGCACCGGATATCCAGAACGTAACCGGAAGCGGTATGGCAGATGCAGTAGAGAATTATGCGGGATTGTCCATTCACAGAACCGAAGTGGAAAATGGCATTCGTTTTGATCTGGGTGGCTTTTATGAGAAAGCATATCTGATGGTAAGGATAGCGCAGCCACAGGAAGGCAGGACGTTAACTGTTGTAGGAGGAACCTGCGAACCTTTGACAGGAAGTCTGTATCTTCTGACTGCCACACAATCCCATGTAGAGATCACATATGAGTAGAAGAGGTTGGAAACGTGAGAATCTGTATGATATTAGAAGGAAGCTACCCCTATGTGTTTGGTGGCGTTTCTTCCTGGACACATCAATATATGCAGGCTATGAAAGAGCATGAATTTGTCCTGTGGTGCATAGGTGCACAGAGCAAGGATAAAGATAAATTCAAGTATAAGTTACCTGACAATGTGGTTGAAGTACATCAGGTATTTCTGGATGATGCACTGCGTATGAACAGTCAGGGCAGGATGCACCACAGAAATCTGAAAGAAGAAGAACTGCATGCATTGCAGACTTTAATCTCAGGGGAAAATACGGACTGGAGCATTTTATTTGAAATGTTTCAGAATAACAGGATTAATCCCTTGTCCATGCTGATGGGCTATCAGTTTCTGGAAGTGGTTAAGAATGCATGCCATGAGAAATATCCTTATATTGCATTTGCAGATTATTTCCATACAGTGCGTTCCATGATGCTTCCTGAGCTGTATCTGCTGACACAGCAGGTTCCACAGGCTGACATCTATCATGCGACAGCGACCGGATACAGTGGTATTCTGGGAAGCCTTGGCAAATGGAAATATAATAAGCCTTTTATCCTGACAGAACATGGTATTTATACCAGAGAGAGAGAAGAAGAATTGTTGCGTGCCAAGTGGGTACTGCCAAGCCTGCGTAAGCAGTGGATCAACCTGTTCTATAATTTCTCCAACTGTGCCTATACCTATGCAGATTATGTGACTTCTCTGTTTGAGAGGGCAAGCCAGATACAGAAGGGTCTGGGATGTGATGAGAATAAGCTTAGAGTCATAGGTAACGGTGTCCATTATGAGAGATTTGTCAATATTCCGGCACCACAGACACAGGACTGGGTCAACATTGGAGCAGTAGTCCGAATAGCCAAGATTAAAGATATCAAGACGATGATTTATGCATTCACAGAATTGAAGATGCGTATTGATAAGGTAAGATTATATATACTGGGAGATGTAGATGACCCTGAGTATAAGGAAGAATGTGTGCAGCTGATAGAAATGCTGGGAGTAAAAGACATCATTTTCACAGGTCCTGTCAACGTTGTAGAATATATGGAGAAATTTGATTTTACGATATTGACCAGTATTTCAGAAGGTCAGCCACTGTCGGTATTGGAGTCTTTTGCAGCGGCAAGACCGGCAGTTACGACAGATGTAGGCTGCTGCAGAGAGCTGATCTATGGAAGGACACAGGATGAACTGGGACAGGCTGGCTTTCTTGTTCCTCCGATGCACCGTGAAGAACTTGCCAATGCAATGGAGAGAATGTGCCTGGATACGGAGATGAGAAACAAGATGGGTGCTATCGCACAGAAACGTGTGGAGCGCTACTATACACATGAGATCAGTATGAACCAGTACAGAGAACTGTATAAGGAAGTGATAATGTAAGATGGCAGGAATCGGGTTTGAATTAAAGAAGCTTTTTTCTAAAAAAGGTCTGTTTGCGCTGATCAGGGCGTATGGTTACGCAGGAATCGTGTGTACAGGTCCCATGCTGCTGGGTATGGTGCTGCTGGCAGGAGTGCGTATGATTGCGACCTTTGCAGGGACTGCCAAAGATATGCAGGAGCTGCTGATCTGTATGATTACATACAGTCTGCTGGCTTCTTTGCTGGTGACTAACCTTTTATCCATGAGTACGACACGCTATACGGCAGACATGTTGTATATGAACAAGGATGACAGGATTATGCCATCCTTCTATGGAAGTATAGCACTGACGTATGTAATCGGAGGATTAGGATATGGGATTTTCCTGTTATTCTCAGGTATAGAGCCGATGCATCAGCTATGCTGTTTTATTCTGTTCATGGAACTGATTGTTGTATGGCAGGAGATTAATTATCTGACAGCAGTAAAAAGATTATAAAGGGATTCTGCTTACTTTTCTGATGGCGGTAGTCGCAGGGACTGGCAGCAGGATATCTACTTGTGAGAGCAGGCGCAGATCCCGTGTTATCACTGTTTGGCTGTGTTATCATTGCATATGGAATTATGCTGGTATGGTATTACAGACTGTTAATTCAGTATTTCCCTCAGGGACGGGGAACTTCACTGGCTTTTTATGGAATGGATCGACAGATATCCACAGCTTATGGGCGTAGGAACCTGTATCGGGATTGGTCTGTATATTCATCTGATTCTGATGTGGGCAAGTCCTATCGGAGTACAGATCAAGGGACTGTTCTATTCAGCACCGGGGCCTATGATGTTCCAGCACTTTTGCCTTTTTATCCATATTGATCACAACCATCAATTTCGTAACGTCAGTGAAGTGAATTTCTATCCGAAATATCAGATATACTTTGGGCTTTTTAATCATGGCGGTACATTGATTGATATAGAGAATGCCAGAGATGATATGATAGAGACTCTGTTAAAGGAATTAAGCTACGCTTTCGCAAAGCAGTTCTTTGCAACGGTTGTATTTATCGTAGGCGGAACGCTGCTGATACCGCGTCTGCCATTTGGCTTTACAGAGAAATGCTTGGTATATACAGAGTATTGTGTGTGGGCTATGCGTTCTATGCCACTGGCAACTGTATTATGCTTATGTCTTTGTATTTCGCAGACAATGTGGGGAGCCTTATTAAGTTCCGTGGCATATGCAGTGTGCAGTGTACTGGGAACCTGGTTTACGATGAATGGAGATTCCAGATATTACGGTTTGGCTTTCTGATAGCAGGAATCATATTTACGGCGACGGCATTATGAGGTTAATCAGCTATCTGAAGAAGCTGGATTACCATGTAATCAGTAAACAGCCATTAATACAGAGTAAAAGACTGGTATTCCGGCAACGAGATTAAGCAGGAAGCTGGAGGAGAGATATTGTGAAAAAGAGAAGATTTAATATAAAATGTATGGTGATTCCTTACTTGTAATGGCACTGTTGACAGCCTGTGGTTCCAGTAAAGAGAGTACACAGCAGGACATGACAGAGGTCGTGGAAGAAACACAGGAGCAGACAGGACTTGGTGAGGATAACAGATACACACAGACGGGCAATCTGCCCATTACAGATAATGATGCCCTGTACGAACAGACGAAGGACGATCAGGTTGTGACCATGTATCTGACTGTACAGTCAGGGAATGCATCAGAGGGAACGAATCACACATGGACAGAGATCAATCAGTATTCTGTATATGATTATGAGTCTATGGGAGTGGACAGATATAAGGTAGAGGGTACTCTGAAAGTAGGAAATGAATCAGGACCTGTTCTGGGTGAATTTGGATACGAGGCGGCAACACCTAATGTAACAGTGTCTATCAGAGGACAGTCTTCCAGCAGTAACGCACAGAAGAATTATAAGATTAGGATCAGGGATGGCAAGGGCAGCTATCAGAATCAGAAAATCATTAACCTGAATAAGCATATGAGTGAAGGACTCCGCTTTCGTAATAAACTGTGCTATGACCTGATGAAGGATTTACCGGGAATGATGAGCGCAAGAACACAGTTTGTCCATCTGTATGTGAAGGATATGACAAAAAGGTGGAAGCGGTGAATACGAAGATTATGGTCTGTATACACAGGTAGAGCAGATTAATAAGACATATCTGAAGATGCATGGACTGGATAAGAACGGACAACTGTATAAGGTTAATTTCTTTGAATTCCAGAGATATGAAGATATTATCAGACTTTCCAGTGATGCTGGGTATGATGCGGATTCCTTTGAAGAATATCTGGAGATCAAGGGAGATAACGATCATAGTAAGCTGATAGAAATGCTGGATGATGTGAACGATACCTCCAAGCCAATTGAAGAGACCTTTGCCAAATGGTTTGATGAGGAAAATGTTTTATCCTGGCTTGCGTTTCATATATTGGTAGGGAATAAAGATACACAGTCCAGAAACGTGTTCTTATACAGTCCGCTAAATGTGGATAAGTGGTATTTTATATCCTGGGATAATGATGGTTCCTTTGCTACGTTGGAAAGCACTTTTACAGGAAGCAGAAGTGGTCTGGAATGGGAGAATGGAATCAGTAATTACTGGGGCAATACTTTATTCAGAAGAATTTTCAAGTCTCAGGAGCTGCGTGCCAAGCTGAATGAAAGAATCCTGCTGTACAGAAATTTACTGACAGAAGATAAACTGACGCAGCTGGCACAAAAGTATAATAAGTTGATTGAACCGTATTTGTGGAGACTGCCGGATGTTTTGTATATGCGGCTTACTTATGAAGAGAGACAGCAGGTTCTGGAAGAATTTCCAAAAGAAATAGAAATTAATTACCAGAAATATTTGGAAAGCTATGAGAAACCACAGCCCTTTTATATAGGAGTCCCGCAGGAGAATGCGGACGGACTGCATCTGAGTGGGATATTTCTTTTATGATTTCCAGGGAGAAGACATTACCTATACTGTGCAATTGTCTGATAATTATACATTTGCTACTGTTTTGTATGAGGAAAGTAATCTGCATTCACCAATGATTACCATGCCGGTGCAGCTGGAACCGGGTAAATATTATATTCGTGTAAAGGCAACCAATGAATCAGGAAGAGAACAGTACGCATTTGATACTTACATGGCAGAAGAAGGAAGCAATACGGTATCAAATGCTTCTACTACCTGGAAGATGGCAGTATTGTGGAGGATGGTGCCAATGACGAATAAGCAGAATTTCCGGCATGAACTCAAGTACAGGATCACACAGGCGCATAAGGATATTATGATGGCACGCCTTGATATGTTTCTGGACAGGGATAACAATACCGAGAATGGAATTTACCAGATACGCAGTCTGTATTTTGATGATTACTGGAACAGTGCGTATGAAGAGAAGCAGATGGGTACTGCGGTCAGAAAGAAGTACAGAATACGATTCTATAATTACAGTGATGAGTTGATCAAGCTGGAATGCAAGCATAAGCAGGGAGCCTACATTTACAAACAGTCAGCCAGGCTGACCACAGAAGAAGTAAGGAATATTCTTGCAGGAAATTATGAGATACTCAGGGAAAGAAAGGAAGAGGTATGTCAGACTTTTTACTATGAATGTGTGACAAACTTTCTACGCCCCAGAGTAATTGTTGATTATGAGAGAGTTCCTTATGTATTTGAACCGGGAAATGTGCGGATCACTTTTTGACTATCATTTGCAGGAAACGGCTCTTATGGGAGATCTGTTTGATCCAGAGCTGCCATCCTGGTCAGTCATGAAGCCGAATGAGCTGATTATGGAAGTAAAGTATACACAGCTGCTTCCAGATTTTATTAAGGATCTGCTGACAACAAGTGAGGCAGAGTATACGGCAGCATCCAAGTATGTGATGTGCTGTGATCACAAGATAGAGAGAAAAGGCATTCTAATATAACGAGAGGTTAGGTTATTACAATGAGCGTAAAAGATATGATCAAAAAGTCAGTACTGGAATCGGATAATTTCGTCCAGTCAGTATCATGGGATACCATGAGCGGTATTATCATTAACATGCTTCTGGCAGTATTGCTTGGGGTTTGCATATACCTTGTATACAAGAAGTTCTATAACGGAGTCATCTACAGCCGGTCTTACGCACTGACACTGGTGGGAATGACATGCCTTACCTGTATGGTAACACTGGCAATTTCCACGAATATCGTGATCTCACTTGGTATGGTAGGTGCTCTTTCTATTGTACGTTATCGTACTGCTATCAAAGAGCCGCTGGATCTTCTGTATATGTTCTGGGCAATCACATCAGGCATTACACTGGGCGCCAGCATGTACATACTGGTACTGGTCGGTTTTTGTGGTTATGACGGTATTTATCGCAGTATGTTTCAGTAAGAAGTCAAGAACACAGACATATATTCTGATGGTGCAGTATGTCGGAGCTGAGACAGGGGATGAGATTCTGCGTGAGCTTAACAAGACCAGATATCAGGTAAAATCCAAGATTCTCCGTAATGAACTGACAGAGATGACGATTCAGGTGGAGTGCAGAGACACACAGATGGTAATTGCAGAGAAGATACAGCAGAATCCAAATGTCAAGAATATATCCTTTGTTCAGTTTAATGGGGAATACCATGGTTAATAAAAAATATGGGAAAAGGCATCTTATTTTTTGATTTTAACAGTACTTATCCTGATTATTGTATATAACAAAATTATCATACAAACATCCATATACACAGATGAGAATGAACAGGAAATACTGTATAATCCTTTGATTGGATATGCGGTGAGTGCAGACTATCCTGACGCTGTGGGTGAGAATACGCTGGTGTACATTGGTATGACATGGAGCGATATCGAACCGCAGGAGGGGGTGTATGATTTTACAACATTAATAAATGAGAATCAGGCACAGGAGTATGCAAGTCAGGGAAGCATGCAGTGTTCCGGCTGTTATGTGATGTACCTGGACAGGAAGAACATATGGATATCCCACAGTGGCTGTATGAGAAGACCAGGGATGGGACTTTTTTATGATACTTCGTATGGTAAGGGATATTCCCCAACTATGCCAATCCGATCTGATAGAGGCACATGGCAAGGTATTGCAGAAGATTGCAGAGGCATTTGAGGAAGTAAGACCGGGATTTTTAAGCTATGTACAGCTTGGCAGTCTGGGGCACTGGGGCGAGTGGCATGTGAAATCTGGTGAAGGCATTGTTCCCATTCCAGAGGAATCTGTCTGTATGCAGTATGTAGACCAGTATGTAGAGGCTTTTCCGGATGTACAGCTTATGATGCGAAGACCTTTCCTTGGAGTAAAGGAATATGGCCTGGGTGTCTATAATGATATGACAGGAGAAGCAGAGGATACCAATGAATGGCTGGAATGGTTAAATGATGGAGGCGTATATACAGAGCCTGCCAAGGCGCATACCTTATATGCCATACCGGATTTCTACAAAAAGGCAGCAGTAGGTGGAGAGTTTACCAGTGCAAGAAGCTGGGAAGAACTGCTGGTAACAGATATGGATACGACCAAAAGCCTGATCCGTCAGTCTCATATGAGCTTCATAGGAGCCTAAGGTTCCCATGCATTAGAAGCGCCACAGTATCAGCAGGAAGCAGCAGTCATCCGGGAATTGCTTGGATATAAGCTTGGTATCAGTAAGGCAGCTGTGAAGAGAAACAGATTATCGGGTATATGGGATATAGCCGTTACGTGGAATAATCAGGGAATCGCACCCATGTATGAGGACTGGTGTGTGTATCTGTACTTCTATGATGAAGAGAATAATTTCATAGAGAAACAGCAGTTGGATATGAAGCTTTCGGATATTATGCCCGATATGAACCTGAAAGTACAGTGGAGTGGACACCTGACTGATGATGTGGCGAAGATCCGTGTAGCAATCGAAGACCCCATGACAGGGGAAGCTGCGGTAACATTGAATAATGCGACAGGATAAGTATGTGACGATCTATTCCTCAAATGATTAATGACATATATAATTTATACAGTGGTAATCAGTTAAATATCTGTTATAATGAATAAGTATTGGATAAAAGAAAGAAGGATACAGGCATGCGGATTCATATAGAACAGACACGACCACTGAAAATAAATACAAGTATGGGTGGCAAGGATAAAAGAGGGAAAACACGTACGGAGTCAATAACCGTTATTTAACGAAGAATGGCAGAGCGATGCTGCCTGTTATGGGAGAATTTCATTTCTCCAGATGGATGCCTGCGGAGGGGAAGAAGCGATTCTGAAAATGAAGGCAGGCGGGGTAGATATTCTGGCTACTTATGTATTCTGGAATCACCATGAAGAACACAAGGGAGAATGGGATTTTGGCGGAAGCAGGGATATCAGGACGTTTTTGGAGCTTTGTAAGAAGCTGGATATGCCGGTATGGCTGCGTATCGGACCCTGGGCACATGGTGAGGCGAGAAACGGCGGTTTCCCGGACTGGCTGGTAGCAGAGCTTGGACATAATGGTCTGGGCTATATAGAGGGAGCATCCAGGGAACATGAGACAAGAACAAATGATGCCCTGTATATGCAGTATGTAGAGCAGTTCTGGACAAGGCTTGCACAGGAGATTAAAGGTGAAATGTGCAAGGATGGAGGTCCTGTTATTGGCATTCAGCTGGAGAACGAATATTGCCATGCAGGAGGACCTTCTGATAAAAGCCGTGGTGTAGAGCATATGAAGAGTCTCAAGAGGCTTGCTTTGAAGCTTGGATATGAAGTGCCATATTATACAGCAACCGGCTGGGGTGGCGCAATTGTTCTGGAGGAGAGACTCTGCCTGTACTGGGTGGATATGTGGATGCACCCTGGGCAGGGCATACCCATGAGATGCCGGCGTGTGAGAACTTTCTGATGATGTCATTCAGACAGGATGAGAACATTGGAGCGGATCTTGCAATTGATCAGGGCGCGGACTGTACATTCTCCAAGGAAGACAATCCCTATCTTACAGCAGAGCTGGGTGGAGGACTTCAGGTGACAGCACTTAGAAGAACCTATCCATATCCTGAGGATATCCAGGCACAGGCATGGTGTATGCTGGGGGCAGGAGCAAATCTGCTGGGATATTACATGTATCATGGTGGTGTGAATCCTGATGGAAAAGACACCACATTACAGGAAGCCAGAGAGACTGGATATTTCAATGATCTTCCGGCGAAGAGCTACGATTTCCAGACATGCATTCGTGAATCGGGACAGATTCATGACAGTTATCACAAGCTGAAAATGCTGCATTTGATGATTCATGCCTTTGAAGAAGAACTGGCATCGGCAGCAGCCTTTTTCCCAGAGGAGCAGCCACAGGATGCAGAAGATATGACAACGCCGAGAGTAAGTGTGCGTTATTGTGAGGAGACTAAGGGTGGATTTCTCTTTATTAACAATCATCAGAGACTGCGCCATATGCAGCCAATCCAGGGGCTGGATGTAGAGATTACAGGAATTGGTCAGGAGCCGCTTGTACTGCATGATCTGTGCTGCGAGGCGGATCAGTGTGCCGTAATTCCTTTTGGCTTGCAGATGGGAGAGAGCAGACTGATAAGCACCAATGCATCACTTCTCACCAGAATCGGCAGCAGATATTTCTTTTATAATAATGATAATGGTCAGAAGCCGTATTTTGACTATGAGGGCAAGACTTATGAGAATATTGTGGTTCTGACCCGAGAAGATGCAGAGCATGCTTATGTATTTGGCAATAGACTGTATATTACGGAACATCCTTTGTACGAACAGGATGGCGTATTATATCTGATAGCCGGTGAGGAAGAGGAGCGTGTGAGAATCTATGAAGAGGCAGGAGAGCCTGCGGATATGTATGTCCTGCCGCCAGAGATTATGACACGGGTGTCAGTTGCAACCAGGGAGACATCACAGACACAACCTCCTGCATATGCAATACAGAGTATACTGGAGCAGGAAAAAGGCACATAATGTCTGCAAAGTCTATGAATTACAGCTTACTTATGATAAAGTGCGGGATGAATATGCAGATGATACTTCAGAAGATTATCTGCAGGATGTATATCTGACAATGAATTATGGCGGCAACAGGGCGCAGCTGTATCAGGATGGTAAATTGCTGACAGACTGGTTTTCTAATGGTGAGGACTGGACTGTGGCATTGAAGCGTTACGGATATCCCAAGTATCTGACACTGGTTGTTTATCCATATGAAGAAGAGGTATATTATGATCTGCAGCCAAGGAAAGGCTGTGAACTGCATGAGGCATCAGCCCATGCGGTATATAAATTGGAAGTATAGAAACGAGGTCTAAGATGAGCGATACATTACAGAATTTAAAAGAGTATATCACAAAGATGAATCAGTATGAACATGTAGTTACGTTACTGAATTGGGATATGGAGACCGTGATGCCTAAGCTTGATTTGAAGGGCATGCACAGGCTATGACATATTTTTCAACAGAAATGTTCAAGCTTTCCACAGCAAAAGAACTGGGCGATATGCTGGAAGAGTTATCCAGACCGGAAGAGTTTGATAAGCTGGATGATATGTGGCAGTTTATTGTGAAGAGAATGAAACGTGATTATGATGAGAATCAGAGAATCCCGGCAGATTTCTATGAAGAATTCGTTCAGGAGAAATGAGTCAGGTAATGCCTGGAAAGAAGCAAAGAGAGCTTCTGATTTCTCTATTTTTGCACCGCATTTACAGAAGATCATTGAAATGACAAAGAAGATGGCAGGATATACGAATCCCGGAGAAGAAGTATATGATGTACTTCTGAATCAGTTCGAGGAAGGTATGGACTCCGCTACAATTGAAAAAGCTTTTTGATGACTTGAAGCAGGGAGCTGGTGCCTTTGTACAGAAGGTACTGGCAGCAAAGCAGCCGGATGATTCCAGATTTGCAGGTAAATATAAAGTAGAAGAGCAGAAGAAGGTACAGAAGCTTCTTCTGATTATATAGGCTTCAACTGGGAAGCTGGTACTGTAGGGGAAACAGAGCATCCATTTACGCTTAATTTCTCATCCAGAGATGTACGTGTAACGAACCATTATTATGAGAATGATGCGATCAGTTCCATGTATTCAGCGATTCATGAGGGTGGACA
>VOFC01002124.1_pt1 | contig 36535 bp, 57 predicted proteins | sample 5384161 | NCBI WGS metagenome assembly VOFC01 (sample SAMN12384722, study PRJNA508395) | human gut metagenome | isolation source: healthy gut B | host: Homo sapiens | reverse complement strand
ATCCCTGCCCGCAGCTCGTCCGGCTTTTTCAGTGGGTCATTTTGACCCACTGTTTGGGGATTTGGGTGGATGCTGGCAAGTGCCGCTTTCCGGCACTTAACGCTATGGAGGTTGGTTGGTGGTCGTTTTGACCACCAACCAAAGCCCCTTATATGACGCGTTTTCGGTCAATCGCTGCGTACGTGCGTACAGAGAAAGCCGACTGCTGCGTACGCACGTACGCAGCAAAACATCCAAATTCTCCTTTATAGGGGGTCATACTCGCCAACTGTTGGGAGTAAGGTCGGGCTGCACAAGGGCTTCAATGCCGACAAAGCCCCGGACACGCCGCCCGGACGAGTTGACGATGTTGTTGGTGGATTCCAGATTATACCTGCGCTGGTTGGCGATCAGCGCATCGCTGAACCCTCTGGCCTTGATCGCATTCAGGCTGTTCTCCTCGCACCACATCTTGTAGACCTCATACAGCTCTTTCGAGCTGGTGCAGGCATCCGCCTTCAGGCGGATGTAGCCCTCGGATTCGAGGAAATCAAACACATTGTTGTTGTCCCGCTTCACCAGTTCCCGGTTCCGCTTGGCACGGTCACTCTCGGTGAACTGGAAGCCATTCTTCACCAGCCGCTGCAAGCCCTCAAATGCCCACAGCAGGATGCCCTCGACCTCTGCCGCCATCTTCTCGGCAATGTCCGGGTCATCCACACGAGACAGGGGCTTATCCTTGGTGGTCAAGATGAGCTGACGACGATAGAAACCGTCCGAGCGGTCATACAATGCCTGCAAATCGCCATTGCTGAACGCCAGCAGGCGGGCGTACATCCAACCCTGATAGCTCTGCTTGCCCTTGCGCTCCAAGTCCATCTGCCCCTGTGCGGTCACGATGGACTTGACATAGTTGGTCTGGCGCAGGGCTTCCATCCGCATATCGTCGTCCACGCAGAGCAGGGTGTGCTCCAGGTCAGCACGGGCGAAGCGGTTCTCCGAGATCTTGCCGATGCTGCCATCCTTCATGTTGCAGCCGAACAGCCGGGACAGCACCACACCGATCTGCGACTTGCCCTCGCCGCCGTTGCCCTTGATGACCATCATGCGCTGGCCCTTATTGCTGGGAATCAGGCAGTAGCCGATGAACTCCTGTACCGTGGGAATGTCCTCCGGGTAGAGCAGGTCGGACAGAAACCGCAGCCAGTGGACGGGCTGGGCGGCTTTCGGGTCATACTTGACAGGCAGGCGGTTGCGCACGATCTCCGGCTTGCCCTCCTGAAAGGTACCGTCCAGATACAGGGTGCCGTTTGCCAGTGCGATGCGGTCGGTGACAGGCGGAAAGTCCTCCACCTGTGCCGCCAGTTTCAGCACGTCCACCACATTGGTGACCTTCTTGGCAAGGTTCGCCCCGACGTATTCACGCATCATCTCGAAGATCTCACACCGCAGGGGCATGGGGTCCACCATTCTGCCGTCCGGGGTGAAAAATGCGCCATTCGAGTAAAGCAGTTGGTGGATGCTCAGAAAATCGTCACAGAACAGGGATTCGTTGAAAAAACCTTTCTTGAACCATGCAGGGGTAAAATTACTCATAGGCACACCGTCCTTTCTTGGCGTTACGGAAAAACGATGTGATCATTTTGAGCACATCGTTTTTCTCCGCAACTGGGAAATCAACATCCTGCCGTTCTCCCTGCATGGCTTTCCTGCCCCCTTCCGGCGGCGTTTTCCGGCTCTCCCACTTGGGGGTCATCGCCGGGTATCCCATGCAGACGGTCATGCGGTTTTCAAGGTTCAACAGGCAAAACGGCAACAAAAAAAAGCCGTCACAAAACAGACCAGCCATGCCTTCGCTTTTTCTGGAAGGTCATGCTAGTCGGTTATGTAACGGCTGAAAGCCAAAATGTTCAGCCCCGCAGGGTCTGAACGAATATGTAAAAATATGTTATATTCAATTGTTGGGATAGATTACCACAAAAATCGAGCCGTGTCAACAAAAAGTTTTGGGAATACGCTGATTTCGGCAGGGTGCAAGAAAAAGCAAGGGAAACTTTGGCAAAAAGAGAGAGGGCTGGACGACGCCTACCCTCTTGACAAGGCAATAATAGTCAAAAAGTTTCGTACCCATCTTCATCCCGGTTTCGTCCCGGTTTGCAGAATGCCCTTGCAATCCGAAAGAAGCCGTGCTATAATGCCGCTGTAATTGAATCAGAAATCTTCAGGGCAGGGTGCGATTCCCTACCGGTGGTACAGCCCACGAGCCGTAAGGCATGATTCGGTGAAACTCCGAAGCCGACAGTACAGTCTGGATGAAAGAAGATACCAAGCGCAGAGCCCGCACGGTTCTGCGCTTGTGGAGGCTGCTCTGGGATGCGTTTGCATTCTGGAGCTTTCTTTTTTTGCACAAGGATCCCTTGTGTCTTTTCGGCTTGCCCTGAACGTTTTTGTTCAGGGCTTTTTCTTTTGGAGGCAACACGATGAACGACAAAGAGTATATGCGTCTGGCTTTGCAGCTTGCAAAAAAGGGTTGCGGATGGACATCTCCCAACCCGATGGTGGGTGCCGTGGTCGTAAAAGAGGGCAGGATCATCGGACAGGGCTGGCACCAGAGATACGGTCAGGCTCATGCGGAGCGCAATGCGCTGGCATCCTGCACCGAAGATCCGCAGGGAGCGACCCTGTATGTGACATTGGAGCCGTGCTGCCATTACGGAAAGCAGCCGCCCTGCGTGGATACGATTCTGGACGCGGGCATTCACCGGGTGGTCGTGGGTTCTGCTGACCCGAATCCGCTGGTGGCTGGAAAAGGAATTGCAATCCTGCGCGCACACGGCATAGATGTGACCGAAAATGTTCTGCAAGAGGAATGCGATGCGCTGAACAAGGTGTTCTTCCACTATATCACCACAAAACGCCCCTTCGTTTCCATGAAATACGCCATGACGATGGACGGAAAAATCGCCACATACACAGGCGCTTCCAAATGGATCACCGGGGAAATTGCCCGGAATCATGTTCAACGGCAGCGACACCGATTCCGCGGCATTATGGTGGGAGTCGGAACCATCCTAGCAGATGACCCGCTGCTGACCTGCCGGATAGAGGGTGGCCGTGATCCCGTCCGGATCATCTGTGATACGCATTTGCGGACACCGCTGCAATCACAGGTGGTCATGACCGCCAAACAGGTCCCCACCATTCTTGCGACCTGCTGCGGCGACCCAGAGAAGCAGGCGGCATATCAACAGGCCGGGTGCCGGGTCCTTTGTCTGGAAGCGCATTGCGGTCATGTGAATCTTCTGCAACTGATGGAACAGCTGGGGCAGGAGCAGATCGACAGCATTCTGCTGGAAGGCGGCGGAACCTTGAACTGGTCTGCACTGGAAAGCGGCATCGTGCAGCAGGTACAGGCTTACATTGCCCCGAAGCTGTTCGGAGGAAGGGATGCCAAAGTACCCATTGAGGGTGCAGGTGTCCCGCTTCCGGATGCTGCATTCCGCCTGAAGAACAGCCGATTGGAACAGCTTGGCAAAGATTTCCTGATCGAAAGTGAGGTGGAGTACCCGTGTTTACCGGAATCGTGGAAGAAGTCGGAACAATAAAATCCATCAATCGGGGACAGCATTCTGCCGTACTGACTGTTCGTGCAAAAACGGTTCTGGAAGAAACTAGGATCGGTGACAGCATCGCCGTCAACGGCATCTGCCTGACCGTCAGGCAGTTCTTTCCGGATAGCTTTGCTGCAGATGTCATGCACGAAACCTTGAACCGCTCTGCGCTTGCACAGCTCAGCGTTGGAAGTGCGGTCAATCTGGAACGTGCCATGCCTGCCAATGGACGTTTTGGCGGACACATCGTAGCAGGCCATGTGGATGGCGTCGGACGCATTGCCAACATCCGAAAGGACGATACCGCTGTCTGGTACACCATTCATGCAGATCCTGCGATCCTTCGCTATGTCGTTGACAGCCTGACCGTGGCTGCGGTGGAACCTACGGGCTTTTCCGTGTCCACGATACCTCACACCGTCCGTCAGACGAACCTGAACCAACGGCACAAAGGGGATGTTGTCAATTTGGAAACCGATGTTGTTGGAAAATATATCGAGAGGCTGCTTCCATCAGAAACACCGAAGCAAAACACACTCACAAGAGAAATGCTGCTGCGCTGCGGCTTTTAAGGAGCGTTTACAATGAACTTCAATACCATTCCCGAAGCTTTGGAAGACCTGAGACAAGGAAAAATCATTCTGGTAACGGATGACCCCGACCGTGAAAACGAGGGGGACTTCATCTGTGCTGCCGAATTTGCCACCACCGAAAACATCAACTTTATGGCGACCCACGGCAAAGGTCTGATCTGTATGCCGATGTCCGAGGCTTTCGTCCAGAAGCTGCAATTTCCGCAGATGGTGCAGTATAACACCGACAACCATGAAACGGCATTTACGGTGTCCATCGACCACGTTTCTACTTCTACGGGCATTTCTGCCGCAGAGCGTTCCATTACGGCGATGGCTTGTGTGGACGATCACGCAAAAGCAGAAGATTTCCGCAGACCGGGCCATATGTTCCCCTTCTGGCAAAAAAAGAACGGTGTGTTGGAGCGCAACGGTCACACGGAAGCAACCGTTGACCTGTGCCGTCTGGCAGGGCTGAAAGAATGCGGCCTGTGCTGCGAGATCATGCGGGAGGATGGCACGATGATGCGCACCGCTGAACTGGCAAAGCTGGCAGAGCGTTTCCAGATCAAATTCATCACCATCCGTGATTTACAGGAGTACCGCAAGTGTCACGATAAACTGGTCGATCAGGTGACGGCGGTGAACCTGCCCACCAAATATGGCACCTTCAGAGCTTATGGTTTTGTGAGCCGCCTGAACGGAGAGCATCACATTGCACTGGTAAAAGGCGACATTGGCGATGGAAAGGATATTCTGTGCCGCGTCCACTCGGAATGCCTGACAGGAGATACATTTGGCTCTTTGCGTTGTGACTGCGGCCAGCAGCTGGCCGCTGCCATGACGCAGATCGAAAAAAAGAAGACCGGGGTATCCTGCTCTATATGCGGCAGGAAGGCCGGGGCATCGGTCTGATCAACAAACTGCGTGCCTATGAACTTCAGGAGCAGGGCATGGATACGCTGGAAGCCAATCTCGCTCTGGGGTTCCATGGAGATGAACGGGAGTATTATCTCGGCGCACAGATCCTCCGGGAACTTGGCGTAAAAAGCCTGCGCCTGCTTACCAATAACCCGGACAAAGTATATCAGCTCTCCGAGTTTGGGCTGGAGATCTCCGAGCGCGTACCCATTCAGATGACGGCGACCCCGTATGACCTGTTTTACCTGAAAACGAAGCAGGCACGGATGGGGCATCTTCTGGAATATTAACAACGAAAGAGGTATTTAAAAATGAAAACATTTGAAGGCAAGCTGGTTTCTCAGAACATCAAGGTCGGTATCGTAGCTGCCCGATTCAACGAATTTATCACGTCCAAACTTCTGAGCGGAGCAATGGATGGTCTGCTCCGGCACGATGTGCAGGACGCTGATGTTCATGTTGCATGGGTTCCGGGTGCTTTTGAGATCCCACTGGTTGCCTCTAAAATGGCAAAAAGCGGAAAGTATGATGCTGTGATCTGCCTTGGTGCCGTGATTCGCGGTTCTACCAGCCATTACGACTATGTGTGCAATGAGGTTTCCAAAGGCATTGCCACGGTCTCGCTGGAAAGCGGGGTTCCCGTCCTCTTTGGTGTTCTGACCACCGAAAACATCGAGCAGGCCATCGAAAGGGCAGGCACCAAAGCAGGTAATAAAGGCTATGACTGTGCAGTCAGTGCCATCGAGATGGTAAACCTGCTCCGGGAAATGGATACCGCCGCAGAGTAAAATACACGCAGGAGTTTGCCATGATCGTTATAAAGACCCGACAGCCTGACCCGGAACTGGAGCAGAAGATCCGGATGCTTCTGGAACGAGAGCACATCGAGGCAGAGCAAATATCCATGATTCATGGGAGAAGTTGGTTCTTCCGGGGCTTACACTGGACGGAATGACCCACGAAGTGTCGTGCAACGGCAGAAAAGTCTCCCTTACACGACTGGAGTTCGATTTGCTGCTGATGCTTGCCTCCCACGAAGGACAAATCTTCTCAAAAGAAGAGCTTTTCCGTGCTGTGTGGGGACAAAACTGTGACGACACCTTAAAGGTCGTGGCAAATACCGTTTCCAATCTTCGAAAGAAGCTGGCCGGCTGCGGTAGCTTTATCCGCACTACCCACGGCGGCTATGCTTTTGTAAGCCAAAAGGAGAACGACCCGGCATGACCAGGATCTTATTTATTTGTCTCGGAAATATCTGCCGAAGCCCGATGGCGGAGTATGTGATGAAAGACCTTACGTCCAAGGCAGGACTATCCGAGCAATTTGAAATCGCATCAGCCGCCACCAGTGCATGGGAAATCGGAAATCCGGTCTATCCTCCTGCACGGCAGAAGCTGGCAGAACATGGCATCGACTGCAACGGCAAGACCGCCCGGCAGATGACCCGGCTGGATTATGCACGGTATGATCATCTGATTGGCATGGACGAAAGTAATCTGTGCGACATCCTGCGGCTTGTCGGCGGAGACCCACAGCATAAAGTCTCGCTGCTGATGGCGCATACGGATCATCCCCGTGAAGTGGCAGACCCATGGTTCACGGGAGATTTTGAAGCCACATGGCAGGATATACTGGAAGGCTGCACGGCATTGCTTGAGGAACTGCGCTAAATTGGTTTTGAAGAACCCTCCAATAAGCTCCAACAGCGTCCACGAAAGTTGTGTACAGTTTTGGTCACGGCCCTTTTTTGATGGAGCGTGACGGAAACCGTGACAACGGGTGTTGTTCGCTGTCAAACCGTGATAAACGAGATGTGCTTCTTTGTCCAGCAGAGAGGAACATTTCTGTTATTTTGAATCTATGCCTTACCGAACAAGCAGTGCGCTTTGCAGCGAGGTCATGGATTCTTTTCTTTTTCTCTTGGGTTGCTTCTGCATATACATCCTTTGTAGTGGAAATATCCGCATGACCCATGATTTCCTGAATGACCTTCATGTTGGTTTCATTCTCGCAGAAGCGAGTGCAGAATGTGTGCCGCAGGATATGGCAGCTAAACTTTGGCAGAAGAACCGGGTCACGATTTTCTTCTTTCGCTTTGGATTCTTCTTCCTTATTATAGTCTGCGCAAATCGAACGGATGGTGCGGTTGATGGCATTAGGAAGATAAACCTTGCCATCGCCGGTGCAGAAAACGAAGCCGGAGTACCCATCAATTTCATCGGTGCAGAAACCAATGACCTTTTGATACTGGTATTCTTCCAGAAAAGCATCGAACACTTCATCAAGCATTGAATGATACGGATGCCTGCCTTCGTTTTGGGAGAGTTCACATGGTTCGTGCAAGTGCCATCTTCCTGCACACGATAAACAAGATTATGGTTAATGCTGATCGTGCGGTTCTTGAAATCAACATCCTGCCACCGCAGACCTAACACCTCGCCAATGCGACAGCCAGTACCAAGCATTACTGTAAACAGTGGATACCATCCACGGTACTCTTCGCTATTGGCAATGTAATTCGTGAACGCGCGCTGTTCCGGAACAGTCAGTGCATGACGTTTCTTTTTTCTCCCAACAATGGCTTTTCTTGATTTCAGTCATTACGCCATCCGTAGGATTTAAGCGTAACAGTCCATCACGGACAGCCATTGTAAAAAGTAGGATGCAAGAGCGTATGTACGATTTCCATACTGTTGGGTTTGAATCCTTTCTCCAAAATTAGAGAATAATAGAATTTTTTCACATCGCTGTACTTGATTTTGCTAATGCGAAGTTTTCCAAAACCCTCACGAACGTAATGGTTATACATATATTTATAGTTCGTCATGGTGGACTGCTTCAAATCATACTTTTGGGAAATGTATTCATCGAACAGTTCATTCAATGTAATGCGATCGGCGCGGTCAGGGTCAAGACCATCCTCGATTGCTCTGCGAATTTTCACTTCCTTTTTTCTAAGTTCGCTCAACTCCTTTGCATAGACCGACCTGTGTTCGCCACGAAGCGTAGTATAGCGGAACACATAGCGGCCATCCTTTCGCTGCGATTCACCTTTCTTCAAGGCGTAACCACGAGAATCTTTTCTTGTTGCCATTCTTCTCACCTCGTAAAATTCGATTTAAGGAGAACAGTCATATCCTGATGACGGTTTATGTAGTACGTTGCAGTTACTATCCTCCGTCCTGTTCTAAGGATACACAAGTTACTCCTATATTACAACGATGCTACAAAAGTAATTTCTTGCAGTATTTCTCCAATATGTAATACTCCGGGGAACGGAGTATTTAACTTCACATTCTGAATGTGTCCAAGTATTCCTCGAAGATTTCCAAATTTACAAGGACAACACGCCGAATTTTATAAATCGCCCCGGCTTCTCTTGCAAGTTCCTCAAATGTATGCAGTCCCATCGAGTACAACTCGGCACCCTCCTGATAGCGGACAAATTTTTTCTTGCCAGACTTCACCATTGGTTCCAGCTCTTTGATTTCGGTTCGTGCAAATGCCATATATCTACCTCTTTTCGTCTTCTCTATTCAGCTCATCTCCAACTCGTACTTATCAAATGGAATCATCCTATTTGTTTATTCCAAGACTTCTTAATAATGCTTCTTCGATTTGCTTCATCTCCCATTCACTTGTCATTCCCATGAAATTGTTGATTCTCTCTTTATCTATCGTGAAAATCTGCTCTAGCAACACGACCGATGGGCGGCTAAGTGCCGGATTTTTGTCGATGAGAACATGGGTAGGCTGATTGGGCTTTTTTGAAACACGCGAAGTAACAGCCGCCACAATCACGGTCGGCGCAAATTTGTTCCCAACATCATTCTGAATAATGATGACTGGACGTTTGCCGCCCTGCTCCGAACCATAGTGTGGGTCAAGGTCTGCAAAATAAATCTCGCCACGGCGAAAGCCAAAATTTTTTAGTCACATAAACGATAGCGGTCAACCCCCTTTTCGCTATGTAGGCAAAAGCCGCCCTTGCAGGCGGCTCTTGCGGTGAGAAAGGAAATCTGCCATGAGCAGGGAATGATGTTACTGCTTGATGGGAAGGCTTTTCGTGCGACTGGAGCCGTTGTAGGCTTTCAGAATCTGGAGCATATACTTCTGATAGTTCGGGCCACTCATGGCCTGCCCACTGCGATAAATTGCGATTGGGCTGGTACGCTGGAGCTGACGAATCAGCCGAATCGGGTCATATTCATGGTCGTAAAGAGCAACAAAGCGGGTCACACCCTGCAACACTTCCGAACGAAGGGAGTCAATATCCCCTTCCCACGCCTCGGCCAGCACACGAAGAGCGTCGGTGTAGACGCGCTCACCGTGTTTCCGATATTCGCCAAATGCCGTGGCGATGCAGGCGATTCGCCACTTTGCATGGCTCTGGGTAAAGCTCAGTTCAAAGCCAGCCCGCTGGGTGGCACTCTGGAAAGCGATGGCTTCCGGGTCGCCGCCATAGATTTTAGCGCGCATTTTTGCACCTGCTGTGAGAGGGCAGAAACACCCGTCTGCTGTGCAAAGAGAAGGGCCTCCTGCTGCTCCGTCAGACCGGAGTACACCTTGCAGACGATGTTGAGATCAGAATTGTTGTTCAGCAGCTTGCGGGCAGCGATGGTGTGCTGACCATCAAAGACATAGTAGTGACCGTCACGATAACTGACTTTGGGCGCTGGCAATGCGCTCGTCAAACTCAGCAGCGATGCGCTTGACGCGGTTGGCGTTAAGATGCCGCTGGTAGTAGCTGCGCGGAACTTCCAAAAACTTGCTGTTGATGACCATTTCGTGATGAACAAGTTTAATCATAGGCAAATTCTCCTTCCAGTTTTACGATATACTCTTTTGCTTTCTGCAAAAGTTCAACGACCTTCTGACGAATGTGCGGATTTTTGAGAAATTCCGGGTAGTGCTCGAAGCAAACATCAAGGCGATAGATCATCGTACTCGCGGCTGATTCCACTTCGCTGAGCATCCCTTCTGCATCAGCCACCTGCTCAACGGATTCCATCTTATCGGACAGTGCGCGGATAGTTTGCAGTTCGGTTAAAGGTTTTTGAGAATTAGAAGAGTCCTCAATAGTCGGTATTGGAGTTTTGTCTTTGCAGGACGCTTCCTCCACAGCAGCTAATGGCTTTTGATTTTTCTCCCTTTTTTCGATTTAGATGTGGATTTGCTGGCCGATTTTTTCGATTCTTTTGAAATACAAATTTTTTCAACCAGTGCAGGGCGTTCTTCGGGAGCTGCACGAGCAACTGATGCAATCTCGGCAGCAGTGGCTTTTACCTTTCTAGATAAGATTTGCTCTTTCATGCCGGGATGAATTTCTTCTATCAAATCAATACCCGTTGCATATTTTTTTCTGCGGCCTGAACATAGCTTGGGCCAACATTATTTTCTGCGGCGATACGGTAACACGTCTTTGCTTCTTTTGGTAAGTATTGAATTTCGTTACTTACCAAATCAGTGTATTGATTTCCTCGAAATCCATTTGCAGCTCCATAGGATGCTTTTTCAGCATCATACTGTTTTCCAATAAGGTACTTTTTCTGTTCTGGCGAGAGATTTCGCCGCCCCAGCTGATTCTTACAAATCCAGATAATCGCTTCAAACCGATCTGCAAATTCTTTCTCATGGACAGTGTAGGGAATGTCCGGGTGCTTCTGAAGAATTGTATAGCGGTTATGACCGTCAATAATCAGTCCATTCCACACGATGATGGGGTTGATAACCTTGCCATCGCTGACAATGTTTTTTTCAAGCTGTTCCAGCTCTTCAAAAAGTCAGCGGTGGGATTTTTGCCCTGAAATTCCGGGTCAATTTTAAGCGCAGTCAGCTTCATCATCAAAATGCCCTTTCTTCATATAAATAGCTTTGGGGCTGCTGGGCTGGATGTAGTAGTCAAACCCAAAACGGGTCTGGCAATAAGTGCAGGGTTCTTTGACCTGCTGGGTGGGGTCAGCACGGCGGACGCGGATGCCGCGAGCATTGCGGAACGCATCCAAGCAACGGGGGGCAGAGAGTCGTAAGAGTGCTTTCATCGTGATGCTTACGGTCAAAAGTACGGTTCATAATCATTACCTCCGTATCGTTATTGTGAATATTCGGTATGGAAAAAGCCCACTTCCTTGAATCAGGGAGTGGACTTTGAAATTTGGTTTTAAATTTTCCCCCTATTTGTCCTCGACGCCCGGTGGAGTTGGAATACACCTCGGTAAGTGGGGAGTTTCGCCCACACTCTCATTGGCCTTTCAGCCACCCCGCCTTCTTTATGACCGGGCCGCGAGTTACGGAAGTTTCATTATTTTGTCCGAGGGAATGATATTCAGTTTTCAAGGTACGTTTTACAGTTTCGGGCTTTCCCTTTGTCTGGGGTGTTGCCCTTGCTGTGACCATAGTGTATCTGAAAACCGAATACTTTTTTAGGACGTAACTGGTCCGCTTTTTCACGCTAAAACCGGACCTATTACGTCCGGTTTTGTGTGAAAGCAACCGTTCTTTCGTCTATTTTAATTTTGTGAGCTTTGAAAAATCAGCTTGAATTTTTTCAAAGAAAAAAGCCCTTCCGGGCAGCGGCTTCTATAAGCCGTCTGTCCAGAAGGGCAATCATGTGTAATTATAAGTCGTCCGCGATCATATCTAAACTATGCGCTATGCGGTGCAGTTTTGCGCAAAGCTGTTTTTTTTCATCAGTTCTTCTTGCTCGGAAGGTGTCTTTCCCAAAATCAAATAGTCGAGTGTACTGTTAAAAATCGTCTTGATTTCAACAAAAAGGTCAATCGACGGTGCTTCTTCCCCTCGTTCAATTCGACGAAGATGGCGGTCACTGATGTTCAACTTGATAGCCAGTTCTTCCTGCGTCATGCCGCTTGCCTTGCGCAGTTGTTGAATACGTTTACCAGTGGCATAAGAATCAAAGTACATAAGCCAGCCCTCCGACCACGGAGTAATGCAGCCACAGGCCACACCACAGGGTCAGAGCGCGAGAATACAGTCGGCGGCGAATCACAACTTGGTTGCCGGGGCTGGGTTCATACTCAATCAATCTTCTTTTCATAATTCTTCGTCCTTTCGTTGTCGATTATGGCAATGTGGGCGGAGCCAAAAATTGCTTAAAGCAATTTTTATGATAAATAAAATCTCTAAGTGGTGAATGTGTAGAACTCTAGTTAAAAATATTAAATGATTTTATTGAGACACTTTGCTTGGAAAAGGAATCTTTCGATTCCGGACGAAAAGGCTGATAAATCCAACCAAGACAGTCAGGAGGCCATTCTTTAAGGTCATGATATAACATGGTTTGAATACTAATTTTGAGTGCCTTTTTTAGAGTGTCCTTCATGTTGAACAACCTTTCTTTATTTTTGGAATAATGAGTAAACAAGCATCAGCAAATATAGCAACAACAATATTGCAGAATAGCTCAATGGAAAGGAAAAAGAAAAATGACACAAAGAATATTAACAACTGTCAAGCGAATTCTGGACATGCTTTGTAAAATAGAAGACTCGTCGTTCGTTAAATGAATATATATGTTGTTGCAAGGAGAAAATAACCATATCGTGGCATTAGAAAAAATTAAAATTAAAAAGCAAAAACAAGGATGAATAATTGAGGAAATTGATATACAGAAAATTTCTAGCAATATTGACGAAAAAAACACGAGATGTATGTTGGGGCGTGGTAGCCACTGCTTCTCTTTCGTAAAAAATGAAAAGGAAATACAAAAGAAAAAGTCCGTTTAATACCAAATAATACGATTCCAATAAGAGTGAGAGTAAAACCTGTTATAAATGCCGTGATGCGTTTTTCAATCCCATATGCACACCACTCGAAGTCATCTGCGGATATGAAATCGAAAACGATACAATAATGGGCTATTTTTTGAGCGAGTTGATTCATAAAGCACTTGCCATCCAACTGAAACTTTGATGGAAAACATATTACATACTTTAGGTACGAGTATCAACGCTTTTGTAATGAAATGAAGTTTTTTGCTCCCAATAGGCTAAAACGGAATTTCGCCAGTGAATTGAAACCATTCATTTTCATAAAGCATCACATAGTCACCATGATATTTTTCAAGGATTGCTTTGACATTTGCTAATCCAAAACCATGGATTTGAGGATTTGATTTTGTTGTTTTGATATTATCATTAACAATTTTGACTGGGGTAGTCGTATTCCTTATAGAAAATAAAAAAGTGCAATTTAAAATGGCACTAATTTGAATGGATTTATGGCCGGGGTATGACTCACAAGCTTCAATCGCATTATCGATAAGATTTGATAACAAAACTATCATATCCGTTGAGTCTAAAGGAAGCGTTGACAAATCATTGACATCAAAATCCACATCGATTCCAAGGTGAATTGCTTCAGCGGCTTTTGTATTAAATAGTGCATCTAAAATAGTATTGTGTGAGTTTACTAAAAATAGGCGTTCAGTTTGTTGACTTGAGAGTGAAGAAAGGTAGTCTTCGGCAGATGAATAGTCATGAGATTTGAGCAGTGCAGTAAGAGTACCAATATGTGCTCGAAAATCATGAACATTTTTCGTTGTGAATTGTAAAGACCACAAATAGATTCGATGCTCTTTTCTTGTAACTGAAGTTGCTGATTTAAAAGCAATTATATGTTCGCGATTTTGAGCTACTCGTTCTGATTGCTCCAATAAAATTAAAATGACAATATTGGAGAAAAAAAATTAAGAGGCAACAGCCGGAAATAATGGCTTCACTAATATGCTTTTCACTAGTTACATATAGAAGGATGACAAGAACAACAAACGATGTGCACGGAAATAAAAATAAAGAGCAATCTGTGATATGGTTGATTTGGAAAAGGTGCGGTATGAAGAACGTACTGATAAGATTTTTTCTTAAAATAAGTACAATAGACAGCTCAGAGGACTAGTATAAAATGGAGTAGACAATAAGTGGAAGTTTCATGCTGCGAAAATTATTTCCATTTGTGTTGCAAATGAAAGCTGCGAATATTCCGAGACTAAAAGATAAAAGATATGTTAAAAGATACTCGATTGTGATAAGGAAAAGAAGATAAAAAGACGAAATTTTTGAGTATAAAAATCTGCTAACGATAAAACTAACGCAAAGAATAATTGCGATTTTTGAAATTTGATTGTTCTGGAATACAATTTTATTGAAATAAAGCCCTGATGAAAATCCGATAATATAAAATAGACACCCCTCAAAGAATGGACGATGAGGTAATCGTCGAACGGAGAAAATGCCTAAAAAAAAAAATAAACATACCGAATCAATAGTCGTATATAAAATACTCAGCAAATACTCCATTTGTTTTTACCTCTCCATTGAAGATAAACTTTTTGATTTCAGCATGATTCTTTTTTGCTAGAAGATAAAACTTGTCCGTTTTTCAATTGAACTTTTCCGAATTGGAAAAGTTCAATATAGTTCATGTTAACTAGGAAACTTTTTCTGAATACGAAGAAAACCCAGAACTTTGAATTTTTCAGAAAGATTTGTCATGATACCATAAAATTGATATTGTTTTCTGTTGAAATTTATTAAGTGTATTGTAATGATGCGACGGTTTGATTCAAAGTAAAGAATATTTTGAATAGGAATATCAACATCTTCAGCATTGATTGAAATTGTAATAACTTTTCGACTCTGAAAGACTTGCTCAAACGCAAGTTTTAAATAATCGGATAATTTCTTATCAATATCACTTTTTAATAGATAACGAAATGCAGATACTTCATAGTTATCTGGTGCATATTGAATAAAATTTGTGACAAAGATTATTACAATATTGGGAGTTTGTTGGCGTAAGATTTTAGCAAGAAGAGAAATTCCAGTCATCTCCTCCATATCGACATCTAAAAACGCTATATCATATTGTGACATGGCACTGATCTGCTTCGGATGAATAAACGGTGTAATTGATGCATTGACTCCCAGACAAATGCAGCTGTGATGTATCTTTTCTGTGAGTTCAAGTACAAAGGACTCATTGTCGTCGCAAACTAAGATGTTCATAAGAGTTTCCCTCCGATTTAAGTGAACAAATGACTTAATTGATTTTAACATAGTCTTAATTCTCCTATCTGTCAATGAAAATTCTAAATAATAGAAGTTCAAGTATATTGTAATACGATTATGTTGAAATTGCAAATAGTACACTCTAATATGATAGGAGTGAAAAGCAGTGGAGCATTATCTTGGCGAAAAAGCTAAAATTTTTGAGAGGACAAAGGAACTGGTCGCAAAAAGACTTGGCAGCAAGACTTAACAAAGCTACCTCAACCATTAGTGGATATGAAAGTGATGCACATACCATTCCGTTAGATGTGTTCATTAGTAGTGCATCATTATTTGGTGTCTCACTCGACGAATTTGCGGGTCTTGAGAAACCGGAATATCTTTCATTAGAAGGATTAACACCAAAACAGTGCGAGATTTTAAAACAGTTAAAAAACGAATACTTAACTGCTTCACAAAGAGGAAATGATTTCTCTCAAGTTCAAATGAATATCTTCCATGATATTATAAAGTCTTTTGGAGCAAAAAGAATGATATCTTAGGCCCTAGAGTAGACAGAAAAGAAAGAAACTCATAAAATAGTAGACATGTACAAAAAAGAACTTCTTGTGGGTTGAGCATTAACCGGACTGATGAAGCAAAAAAGCAGAGACAGTCTGGTTTTTTGTTTGATACGTTCGTGGTTGTATGAGCAAATGAAATCGTTAATCATCTTGCTGGCTTCTTCTATAGTAGGCAGCCGTATGACTCAAAGAAGTACAACTTACATGGAATGAATTACGCCTGTAAAAGAGCGCATGAAGAACAGATATAACTTTATCGATGCCGATTATTATAATAAACGCTGATACAAGCACCGACTATTCCGCCAAACACTGATGTAGGCTAATATTGGTGCGATTAATCGCGTTACTTGATTGCCATCCTATTGTGAGAATGGCGGATGAAATTCTATATTATACTTGATAGAGCGTACATTAAAACAGAGGATTTCTTGATAACTGATACAGATAAGAGGAGATATCGGTTGAAAGATATGTTCCTTTTGGAACAAAATTAGTTTTTTGTGTTACAATTTCGGAGGAAGATTTCGATAGCAGTGTTAATATAACTTTAACAAACTTGAATTTTTCAAGTTTGAAAGATTTGATATTAGGATATTAAAAAGGAGGCGTTTTTATGAATGAGATGAACGAAAACCAGAATATTGACATTGTTGAACTGGATAGTCTTTTGGAGACTGAAGAAGAACTGGTTGCACTTGATTCGTCAAGTTGTCGGTCATCTGGACACTAAGTTATCGTTGTAAAAGGTAAGTTGTACACTAATCATGTGACAACTTAAGTAAAGAGAAGCCTTTTCATTTTAAAGCATGAATTTGGTTATTCATGCTTTAGAGATGAGAAGGCTTTTTTGTAGTAAATGTCTAATGGGTCTGAATATCTTATAAATCATCACCTTATTCCAAGAATTGTCTGTTTTGTTACAGTTTTGTTGACAATTTAGAAGTAAATATTATTATTGTGTTAATGAAACCCATTCGATTATAAATGGGCTGGATCGATACAATTTAGAAAGGAGAATGGAAATGAACGAAGACATGTGGACAAAAGACATTGATGTTGTTGAGGTAGAAACTTTATTGGAAACAGAGGACGAGCTGATTGCATTAGATAATTCAAGCTGTAAGGCATCTGGGCATTAAGTATGTAAGAGGGGAACAAAAATAAAAGTTCTCCCCTTTTTATTTATATATTGGTAATGGTGGAAACGATGAAAAAAAATCCAAGTATAATTATTCGTTTGAATATAAAAATAAATATTATATTTATAATCCTTATAGCGGCTTATGTCAATTAGGTGAAAAAAGCGTATGAATATTATAATGAAAGTGTTAAAGAATGGCCCATAGATTTAAAAGAACATCTGATAGAAAGAAAGTACTTGATTGATGACATTAATGAATATACGAGATTTTCGATTATGAGAAATCGCATTATTTACAACAAAAATACTTTACTGATGGAGATTGCTCCAACGTTGAAATGTAATTGCACTTGTGGGTATTGCTTTGTTTCAAAATGCGGAGAATGTATGAGTGAAGAAACAGAAGATGCTTTCATTGAATTTTTAGAAAAACGAATAAATCAAGGTGTAAAAACGTTGAAAGTTACATGGTTCGGCGGAGAGCCACTTATGGCTTATGATGTTGTTAAGCGTTTATCTTGTAAAATTATTAATTTATGTGATAAGAATAATGTTTCCTATCAAGCATTCCTAATTACGAATGGTATTCTTCTGACAAAACAGATCGTTGAGAATTTTGAAAAACTTAGAATAAATGGGCTGCAAATAACTTTGGACGGCACGGAAAAATTTCATAATAAAGAAAGGCCATGCGCTTTAACAAATGGATTTAAAACGATTTTATCTAACTTGCAATTATTTACTGGAAAAATTAAACCAATTATAAGAATAAATGTGTCAAAAAAGAAATTGCGGAGATGTTGTAAATCTATTAAGCGATTTGAACGAGTTTCACCCATGTATAAAATCTATCACGTTTTCTCCGGTTATTTCAATAAATGAAACAGACAAGTCGTATGGAAAAGATATTTTTGACGGGAAAGAGTATTCGAAGTGGGAAAGTAAATATATCGAATATCTTAACCAATATACAAAATTAAGATATGAATTCCATATTAAAGGAAAATACGTTGGAGATGCAGCGAAGATTGTGAATTCGTTTTGTATGGATCCAAATGGCTCTTTGTATAAAAGCGGATTTATGCTTGGAAACAAAGAGTGGATTATCACAAATATAAAAATTTTTAATTTGATAAATTGTTTTTCATATAAGAATTTCACGAAGTACTTTGAGGAATCAATAGAGAAAAAATGTCAGGATTGCTTTTTCCTTCCATATTGCGTTGGTGGGGGGCATCAATGACGTTAGGAAAGTGTGATAGTATTCGTTATAATTTTGATCAACTTTTGAAAATGTATGTTGATACATTGTTTGAAAACAAGGAGTAAAATAATGGAAGTCGAATGGAAAAATACAAATTCTGAAAAGGAAAAGATATACCGGAAAATATTTGAGAATAAATATCGTTTCAAATTAAGAGAGGACAGATATGAACGTGAATTTGTAATTCGGAATCTAGAATCGGCTTCTGAAGGAAAATATAGTATAATTGAGAATCCAGTTTGGGTGGGAGTAAAACTTACAAACCGGTGTAATCTCCAGTGTAAACATTGTTGGGCGATTGCTAAAGACTATGCACCAACATTAGAAGAAATTAAAATAATGATAGATAAATTGTACAAAGCACATGTGAAATTTATTGGATTTTCCGGTGGAGAACTATTTTCAAGAAAAAGATGTTTTAGAAATTTTATCATATGCCAAGACTTATAATTTAATTGTTGAAATTTTCACGAACGGAACTTTACTTACGCCACAGATTTTAAACTCTTTAGAGAAAATTTTGGATAAAAAGGTTGATGTTATACAAATTAGTTTGGATGGAATTTCAGAGGATGCAATTAATGCACAACGAGGATTGAAAAATTCTGATAAAATTTTAGTAGCAATTGATGAACTTGTAAAGAGAAAATTTGTTGTGAGAATAAGTTACGTTGTGACGAGTACAAATTTATATGATTTAGTGCCTACATTTTCACTAATGGAAAAAGTTGGTGTAAAAGGGTTTAGTGTAAGTGCAGTGTATCCACTTAATAAAGGAGTTATAGAATATAGAAAACTCGATATGGAAAAAATATTATGAGGAACTCTATAAAATTATTTGTACGCAACACACGATGGAGGTTCAGTATTTTTTGCAAGTTGATTTTTTTGAAAGAGTATCAAAATATATTGAAAAGTTAACAATGACTCCTAGGCGAACATCTGATTTTGAAAGTGGGTATGTTTCATGGTTTATAGACGCAGATGGAAATGTTTATCCGGAATTCCAACTAGAGTATGAGGAATTGCTTGAGGTAATATTTATCAAGACAGCATTAATGACATCGTAAAAAATTTTTCAAGCATGAAACTCCTTGCAAATGGAAGGTCCTTGGACAAAACTGAATGTTCAAAATGTATGTTTAAACAAATTTGTTTGAATCATAGTTATGACCAATCATTTGAAAAATATAAAGAGTTCAATAAAAAAGAATCCGTATTGCAAAATGAGGTGAATAAAATGGATTACTGGAATCTTTGGGAAGAAAGAATGGCAGATGAAGTTTATAAGAAAGCTCATTCCAAAATAAGATTGGAAAATATTTTATATTATTATGCAATGAAAGAGCATGTAAGATTAGATGCTCCAACAATTGTTGGTTTGGATATTACGTCAAAATGTAATTTGCATTGCAAACACTGCTTTCAAAACGAAAGAGTTATCCCAAATGAACTTACGAGTATCGAATGGAAAAAAGTTATTAGTGATTTGAAAAATATGGGAGTGTATCAAATTTATATAATGGGAGGAGAACCATTTATAAAAGAAGACATATTTGAGATCCTTGAATACGTAAAAAATGCAGGGATGACACTTTCAATTAACACTAATGCAACATTAATATCTCCTCAAATGGCAAAAAAGATTAGGTGGAATTTTTGACAGTAGATTTGACTATATTCAAGTTAGTTTGGATGGTGCAACTCAACAGATTAATGACGCTATACGAGGAAAAGGACAGTTCAATATTATTAAAGAAAAGATAACTCTTTTAAAACAAAATGGGATTAGCGTTCGTGTGAATTCAGTTGTTAATCAATCGAATTTTCAGGAAATGAGCGAGTTGTATGAGTTGTGTGATAGTCTTAAAGTTGATCGTATAGCATTTACAACAATGTACCCTTATAAACGTGATATGTTGCTAAGTTTACCTGACGATAATAAGTGTATAGAAGAATTTAACCGATTGCTTAAAAAAGCTAATGAATTAAATAATCATGTGTTAATTGATCAAGATCCGATATGTATTCCTTATAAACTTGATTATTTTAAAAAGTTCATGAGTGAGAATTATGAGAAAAGCCCAATGCTTGTTTGCAGAGCAGGACTGTATTCTTGTGAAATTGATCCAACAGGAGATGTATATCCATGTACCTTTATGCATTATCCCAAATATAAGGCGGGAAATGTAAGGAAAGAATCGATTGAAGAAATTTGGAAAGATGACAGTCGGTGGATTACTATGCTAGATAAACAAGAACATCTTAACCATATTTGTAAAGAGTGCGAGTATGTTGAAAAATGCAAAGGAGGATGTATTGCGGCTGGAATGGATACAGGAACAGGAATTGGTGGAGGTGATCCTCGGTGTTTTGAAATAAAAAAGACAATTTTTTAGTGAAAATGTAGAGAAAGAATAATGATTTAAGAGCAAATACAAGACGGAGTTGATAAAAATGAGATTGAAAATAAATAAATATGTGTGTTATCGATATGAAAGTAAAATAAAAGGGGGAAAATGCTTTATATTTGATTTAGACAAAGGGAAAATATATTTGTCTAATAAAAAGCTTTTTCGATATTAGAATATATTGATTTTAACAAGCCAAGCCCTCAAGAGCTGGAAACTGTGTTTAGTGGTGATGAAGTAACAGCTTTTTTAAAAACCATGAATGAAAAGGAGTTCTGATTTATGAGTATTGAAATCAAGTCATTGTCTAAATGTTTTCATGCTAAGAATAAAAAACACAGGCATTAAATAACGTGAATCTTCTAATCGACGAAGGTGAAATCGTATGTATCTTGGGCCATAATGGTGCAGGAAAAACGACACTGATTAAATCAATTTGTGGATTATTAAAACCGGATAGTGGATGTGTTAATATTGATGGGAATATTGTACACAGGAATCTTTCTTATGCACATAAAAGTTGTGGTACAGTTCTGGAAGGTTCGCGAAACATATACTATTACTTGACTGCATATGAAAATTTAAGATATTTTGGACTACTTAATGGGTTGAGTCAAAAGCAAATTGATAATCTGGCAAGTCAATACTTGAAGATGTTTGATCTTGAAGAATTTGCAAATGTACCAGCGAATTCTTTCTCTCGTGGGATGCAACAAAAAATTGCAATTATAATAGCTCTGATGAAAAATCCCAAAGTTTTGTTATTGGATGAACCAACATTGGGCTTAGATATTATTTCATCTGATTCAGTAATCCAGATGCTAAAAAAACTTGCGGTGGATAATAAACAGTCAATTATAATTACAACACACGATATTCATCTAATTGAAGAACTTGATTCGCGACTTGTATTTATGAATCATGGGAACGTTGTTTTGGATAGCACATTAAAAGGACTTAAACAAACTGAAAAAAAGTTCACAGTACAAATTAACTATGTCCGAGGTGAGTGATTTGCCTTGTGATGCAGTCATAAGAGATAGACAAGATCAATTAATTGTATTTGAAACTAAAAATTATAATTGGATAAAAAATATCTTGGAACAGAAAAACTTATACAAATTGAAAAACACGTTCCATCGGTAACAGAAATTTACAAGGAGGTTATGAAGTGTGAGTGAAATGTTTTTTGCTATTAAAAGCTGAGTGTCTTAAAGTTTTTGGCGACATAAAAAATTTATTGGTTAAACTATATTTTAGGAAATACGAATGTATTCTTTTATGTTTTTTGGCTTGTTCTATGCTTTTTCTAAAAATGAACAAAATAATTTAGGAAAATTGTTGTTTTTGTTTGGGTTGATGTATTGGTATTTTGGAGTTCATTCAGTAGATTTAATAAGCATATTGATGGAGGAAGAAATAGAACAAGGGACTTTGGAACAATTATTGATGTCAAAAACACCATTGAGCGTTTCTTTGATGTTTAGAATTATTGCGCAAATTTTATTTGATCTCTTTAAAGGGACATTTGTTTTTTAATCTGTGTTTTCTTTTTAAAAATCGATTTTGCGGTAGTTATAAGGAAAGAATTTTTTTGTTTCAGTTTTAGTGTTTTTTATAGGGCTAATTGCAATGTATGGTTTTGGATATCTTATTGCTGGTCTTTCACTTATTTATAAAAGAGCAACTTCAATTGCATCTCTTTCTTCTGCGTTGATTTTATTTTTTCTGGAACTACGATAGAAATTGAAAAATTTCCGACAAGTATTCAATGTATAATAAAGTTGTTTCCCTTCTATTGGAGCGATTGTGCAATAAAAGGAATTTTAACTGGAGAGTATGCGGATATTACAATAGCATTATCTGGATTAGTAGTTACTGCTATTTCATGGGTGCTTATAGGCTTTTTTTTTTTCATTAAACAAGTGTTTGGGAGTAATCTATGAAAAAGGAACAACTGGAAATTATTAAGGATGAGCTATCTGAGTATATTAAACAATGCTGTTTAGAAAACGGAGTGTGTTTTTCGATTTGGATTCAAGAAGGTAAAGAAAAAACATCAAATATAGATGAAATAATTTGTTCAAAAACAAATGAAAATGAATCTTGGTGTATTGAGGCAATCTTACCGTCTGGAAAAACCTTAAGATGTTCTGGAGAAAAAATTGATGTTTCAAAGCTGAAAGATGCGATAGATGTGCTTAAAGTGTGTACAAATGAATATAGAGACAATTGTGCGGATTTGAATTGTAAGCTTGTTTGTGAAAACAAGGAAGTTAATGCAAACTTTGAGTTGCTGAAGCAAGAAGAATTTACAACAGACGTGCAATTATTAGATCTTATATCAAAGTACCATTTTAGTATGAAACAGATATTTAATAAAAAATATCAATTGAAAATAAGAACATATTGTTTGCAGTTTCAAGAATTGAATGTCATGATTAATTCGAGAGGATGTGTTATATGTAAAAATATCTTGAATAACTCTATCAGGACAGAAATTTCAATAGGGAATCTAAAACTTCAATTTAGCATTTGTGGTGAGAATCTCTCTGAAATTAAACCGGAAGATTTATTTGATAAGATTCTAAAAAATATAAGTATAAAATTGATTTGCTGAACGAAGGAATATATAATGAAAATTTAGAATGTTTTGGTGAAGCGAGCTATTTGGCATTTGATTTTGACTCGTTTGGAGAAATCTTACATGAAGGGGTTGGCCATGCGCTTGAGTATACAGGAAAAAAAAATATGGAAGCCCATATATAATTGGTGAACAATTGGCTTGCAAAAATGTAACCATTTTAGATTTGGGAATGGAATCGAATGGGCATTTGTTCCGTATGATGAGTATGGAAATAGGCGAGAAAAATATTATTTTGATACAAAACGGTGAAGTGAAATCTTTGCTGACGGGAATCCTGGGGGGCGAGGCAAGGACTTCAATGGAACTATTGCGATCGAAGGGATAGGCCGAATGACCTAATGCAAAGTAGAATGAGCTGCATTAGCTTGAAAATTGATGAAAGTGAACGAAATCAGATGCAGGTTCCGTCGAAATATAATAATTTTTCGACGCTGATTATAGTAGGAAGTCAAAGTGGGTTTTATAATATTAAAACTCAGGAAGTTACAATATGTCCAGAGTTGTTTTGTAGAATTGTTGGAGATAAAATCTTTTTTAAAAAAGGGGAAACATTAAGTTTTTTTTGCAAAGAGGCCAGTATCGAATATACTTGATGGCTTTGGCCCAGAACAAGAAAGATATAATTTCTGTACAAAGAATCATCAGACAATATCAACTAGCAGTCGCTCGAATCAATTTGTTTTGACAAAAAATTTTTTGAAAAAATTTGGTTAAAAGAGAAATAGTGAGGTTGTAATGTTGCAATTATTTAAAATTGAGGTATCTAGATTGTTTTCGGAAATTAAAACATATCTCCTAGATAATCTCGTGGGTATAGCTGATGATGTCTTAATTTGTACAGGTATTCTTGTGGGAGTAGGAAGTGATTTCTTTCCTTAGCGAAGTCAGGAGTATGCGCTTATTGGAATGATTCTATGGAGAGTTACAATTGTATCTCTTCAAACTTCTTGTGGAATTGTCCAAAAGGAGTTAAGACTAGGAACGCTTGAACAACTTATGCTGTCAAACTACTCATTTCTAAAGTTACTAATTGTTAGACTTGAAGCAAAAATGCTAGTTGAAAATTGTAAATTGTTTTTTTCGACAATAGTGATTATGCTCATGTTTAACATCAAAATTTACAGTAAAATAAATTTTGGATTGTTTATTCTGGTGCTCTTAGTAAGCTGCATAGGAACATTTGGTATGGGATTTGTAGTTGCGGGAATTGCATTAGTATATAAAAAAGGCAGTAGCACTTGTAAATTCCATTAGCTATTTTATTCTTTTTTTTACGGGAACTTTAATTCCGTTGGAAATGCTTCCCAAAGTTTTTTCGCCTATTGCAAAGGCACTTCCGTTTATTTGGGCTGTAAACACAATTCAGGAAAATCAATTAGGCCGCAGTTTTTTTACTGTTGATGATTTTATCAATCACTTGGGTTGCTTTTGGTGTGGGGGTTTTTAAATTCTGTAATTCAAAAATACTGTTAACTGGAGCGGCTGGAAAATACTGATAACATGCATATAAAATAGTTGTAATTTGTATAAGGTGGTGTTATACTAAATATATCAAATCTTGGAGGAACGTAATATGTCCAGACCTAGAGGGAGCAAGAACAAAGCTACGACGATAAAGAAAGCTATTAACTTTTCTGCACAGATTTCCGAGAAACAGTCTGCGAAGAAATCGGTTATTGCGGAGATTGAATCTATTACTGCTAATATTGGTGAGCTGAAAGTTAATTTGAAAGCCAAAAAGGTAGAGTTGAAGTCTATTGACAGGGAAATCGCTAAGCTCGAAGCAAAAAAGGTTAAGGCTGAGACCAAAGCAGCGGAATTTGCAAAGCAGGCCGAAGCAGAAGATGTGCTAAAAAAGTTGTTGGCAAGCGGTATGAGTGCTGACGAGATTCTTGCAAAATTAAAGTGATGATTAACAGGAGCAACTACGCGGCAAGCAGTGCAAGTTGGTACCAACTTGCAATTTTTGAATTAGATTTTTCAAATCCAAATTCAAAATGCTTGTTGGGCTGTGCCCAAACCCCTTTCATTCTGCATCGTACCGATGCAGGCTGCGCGTTTGCTCCGCAAACACTTCTATAACAAAGGCCGCGAGGACTCTCCACAAACGGGAGAATCCTCGCGGCCATCGTTTTTATCTAACTTCTATTTTCCTTCGGTTTTTGTTTCTTCTGCAAAGAAAAGTTCCATATTCTTCTTTGCTTTTGCCCATTCCTGCATTTCTTCTTTTGCTTTGCGATAATCTGGATATGCTGTTTTTTTTCTCATCCAGCAGCCTAGTATATTCTTCATTCAAATCTTTTTGACTTTGGGAAGCTTCTGCAATCCCGCTTCATCAAACGCCGCCCTTGCAGCTTTGTGCAGAGTGATTTCTTCCCGATGGGCTTCCAGAAATTTTTGCTGTACCCTACCTTTCGATATGCAGTGTACACTTCTCGTGTTTTGGTATAGTTTATAATATTCGTTCGCAGCACAGCGATTTCAGCCATTCGCTTTTTCAGCCGCCTTGATGGAATCACCCAGCTCGTGATAACGAGCACCAGCTTCGTCTGCACGACTTCGCACTTCTTCTACGCTACTGATTTTATGCTCCTGCAAAAAAATCAATGTCTTGGAAATTTCTTTCAAATTATGGCGTTTCGCCCAACATGCATAACCATCGCTTTTTCCCTCCGCAAGTTTTTGCTGAATGTCTACCAGCAAACCAAATGGCTGCTCTTTCGGCAGGGCGTCCGTTGTGCGGTCGGTGTTCTGCTTTTCCGGCCAGCACCGCCTTGATTTCATCCTCGCTGTATCCATCGCCCAGCGTTCGGAATCGAATAAAGCGTTTCTGCCTATTTCCTTTAATTGAAGTATATTTTCCGCGTTTGATCTCATAGCCCTGCTGTTCCAGTTCTTGCAGGAACACTTCAAAATCTGGTGGCTTTTTTTCAAGAATCCCGTCAATTACTTCGCACAGCTTGTCTCGATTGCTTTCTTTCGGAGGATAGAGCACACGTTTCTGTCGCTCCCGGTACGGCTTTTTCTCAATTACGGACAGCTGATGCTCCAAACAAATCAAATCACTTAACCGTTGCACGGCCAACCCGGAAAACCAAAAATCTCGGAATTTCCGGTGCTGTCCAATGCAGTAGAGTTATAAATAATGTGATTGTGAATATGCTCCCGGTCTGTGTGGGTGGCAACGATAAAAGCGTACTTTCCTTTGGTAAAGCGCATCGCAAGTTCATAGCCCACCTTGTTGGCTTCTTCGGCGGTGATCTCACCGGGCTTGAACGACTGCCGAATTTGATAGGCGATCACATCACTTTTCTGCCTACGTCCAGTGAGCAAGTTCATACTGCCGCTTGGACAGCATAAATTCTTCGTCCAGTCAGAGGGCTGCACTCGTAGCTGCTGACAAGTTCGCCCTGTTTGGTTTTCTCCGGGTTTTGTGCATAGTCTGTGCGGCTTTTCAAGCAGGCCGCAACGGACTTGCCCTTATTTTTGTGCAGCGCAATCAATCGCGTTGCAGCCATCGAACGCCCCCCGGCTTAAAAAAATAAATTGGAATTGACTTCAAAATCTGATACACTGGTAAAAAGTATCTGTGAAAGGAATCTGTCCCATGAAAAAGCACGGACATTATTGTAAAGTCTGCGACGAGTACAAAGCAAATGAAAAGCAGGGCAAAGGCCATGCAGCGCATATCTGCAAAAAGTGCGCTACTCTGCCGCCAGATGTACGCTCTGCGCAGATGATCGAAAACAAGCTGCTTTCTTTGCCATGGAGACTTTCCAAAGAACAAATAAAATGGCTGAACAACAAAGCCCATGACAAGCGGCCTGAGATTCGGGAAGCTTGCGCAGGAGCAGCTTGATATGCGCTTCCACCCGGAACGGCTTGCGTCGGATGATGCCGATGAATTTGAAGATTTACTGCTCAATAAGGATGACGAGGACGAAGACGAATGGTGATCTTCATGCGGATAGCCCCCCGCAGTGTTTGACTGCGGGAATAATGTTATAGTTCGGTCAGCTTTGAAAGAATTTGTTTGCTGATTTCCACCAATTCATCCAAACGGGTGCGCAAGTCCTCCAAATCGGCGGCATAGACCTGACTATTTTCATTAGCAGCTTTGGTATACTGGTTGAGATTGTTGCTGCACATTTGCAGGAGATAGGCCATGTGCCGCAACTCTGGCAAATCCAAACGCAGGCAGTAACCGTCCAGAGCCATTTTTCGCAGATAAGAGCCAACACTTAAAATTCCCATAGATTCCATTTTCTTCCAATCCGTTCCAGTTCCTGCTTGCTGACACGGAAATGCAACTGCTGGTCGCGGAGGCCATTCATCGAGCATCACCATCCTTGTCCAGATAGCTTTTGAACGGCTTGATGGGCTCTACCTTATCAGACTTTTCTTCCAGAGCCGCCAGCACCGAGGAACGGCGAGGTTCATCCGCCTTTTCTTCCTCATCCTGTTCCGGCTCGTGGCCTTTTTTCATCCATATCCAACTGTGCGTTCAGCTCCGCAAGGCGAGCTGACTTTTCAGCCAGTTCTTTTTCCTGTGGGAACGGCTTTTCTACTTCAATCTGTGCCGCCGCCTGCTGCTGTTTAAGCGTAGCCAGTTCGTTTTCGACGGAACTAATGCGTTCTGGGAAATTATTCAAAGAATTGTCCAGACGGATAATGCAGCCAAGTGGGTCTTTGCCCAGTGCTACCGGATATTTCCGCTGACCTTTCAAAAGAGCCTGATATTCGCTGTGATAGGTGTCGAAACGCAAGGACAGTTCAAAACCGCGATAGCTGCCGATTACTTTTTTCTCACTGTTAGGCAGTTCGGAGCAAGCGAGGAGAAGCCGTTCGCCAGCGGTCTTTTTTTCTCATCGTAGGTCACGCCCTTGATGATAATGCCGCAGAAGCCCTCCTTTTCCTGCGGATGGGCGGTGGCAACTTCTGCATCCGCTTTCACTCCAGCAAGATAGGCGTTCGTTTCCTGAATGTCAGCTGGGAATTTTGTGAGCAGCTTATCCTCCAAACGGAACTTCTGGCTCTGATGATCGGCTTCCAGAACTTTCAGCTTTGCGACCTGCACATCGAGATCCATCTTCTCTTTAATCAACGGATTTCCTGCGCACAATGCCTTAATTTCTGCATAGGACAATGCCTGTTCATCCACATCATCGCAAGAGCGAACTGGGGATTTTGAGGTCATGATTTGGCTGATGAATCGCTGTTTATTCTCAAAGTCTGAAAGAGGTAGCTGTCAAATGTCCCCTCTGTGACGTAGTTGAACACCTTGACTTCCTTGTTCATGTTTCCCTGACGGATAATGCGACCGTTGCGCTGGGTCATGTCGCTGGGCTTCCAGCCAACATCCAATGATGCACTGCCACAAGCCGCTGTTGCACGTTCGTTCCGGCTCCCATTTTTGCGGTACTGCCGAGCAGAATCCGCACATCGCCGGAGCGCACTTTGGAGAACAATGCGGCCTTTTTTCGCTTCGGTGTCGGCGTTGTGAATGAACTCGATTTCGCTTTCCGGCACACCGGCGGCAATCAGCTTCTTGCGAATATCATCATAGACGTTAAAATTGCTATCATTTTTCGGTGTCGAGAGGTCGCAGAACAAATGCTGTGTCAGCTTCTGCTCTTTGCCTTCTTCCCAAATTTGCAGCACGTTCCGAACACAGGTGTTCAGCTTGCTGTTGGGGTCGTCCGGCAGAATAGGGTTCATCAGACGGACATCCAGACCGATCTTTCGGCCATCGTTGGTGACGCAGAGCATATTATCCTCAGACGCATCCACCGCGCCGGAATGGATTTTCGCGCAGCGCGTTGCTCAGCCCCTGCACCATTTCTTTCTGAATCTCGGACGGTTTCGCCACCACGGTTTCAAACTTTGCATCCGGCACAGGCAGATGAAGCTGATCGCTGGTTTTAATGTCGGCAACCTCTTTGAACATCGACATCAGTTCCGGGAGGTTGAAAAACTTCGCAAATCGAGTGCGCGCACGATAGCCCGTACCCTCCGGGGCAAGTTCAATGGCGGTGGTGGTTTCGCCAAAAGTCGATGCCCAGCAGTCGAAGTGCGTCAGCCCTTTCTGCTGGAGTGTGCTGTATTGCAGATAGCGCATGACCGTATACAGTTCCGACATGGAGTTGCTCACGGGAGTTCCCGTTGCAAATACTACGCCGCGCCCGCCTGTGATTTCGTCCAGATAGCGGCACTTGCCGAACATATCGCTCGATTTTTGCGCTTCACTTGTAGATAAGCCAGCGACATTGCGCATTTTTGTCGTTAGGAAGAGGTTCTTATAAAAATGGCTCTCGTCTACAAAAAGTCGGTCAACGCCCAACTGCTCAAAGGTGATAACATCGTCCTTTCTCGCATCGAAGCGTAGCTTCTCCACCTGGATTCCAGCGTCTTACGGGTCTTTTCCATCTGCTTGATGCTGAAATTCTCGCCAGCAGTGGCTTTCAGTTCGTTGATGGCGGCAAGCGTTTCATCGATCTGCTCCTGAATAATGCGTTCTTGACGCTCATAGGAAAGCGGAATCCGCTCAAACTGCGAATGACCGATAATGACCGCATCATAATCCCCGGTTGCAATCCGGGCGCACAACTTTTTGCGGTTGGCCGTTTCAAAATCTTTTTTCCGCGCCACCAGCAGCTTTGCATTGGGGTAAAGGTGCAGAAACTCCGAGGCCCATTGCTCCGTCAAGTGATTGGGAACGACAAATAGGCTTTTCTGACACAAGCCAAGGCGTTTTGCTTCCATTGCGGATGCCGCCATTTCAAAAGTTTTTCCTGCTCCTACCTCGTGTGCCAACAGCGTATTACCGCCATACAGCACATGAGCAATGGCATTGCGCTGATGTTCCCGGAGGGTGATTTCCGGGTTCATACCGACAAAATGGATGTGGGAACCATCGTATTCTCGTGGCCTGCTGCTGTTGAACAGTTCATTATACTGTTTCACCAGTGCAATGCGCCGCTGGGGGTCTTTCCAGATCCAGTTGGCAAAAGCATCCTTGATGACCTGCTGCTTCTGCTGCGCCAGCATGGTGTCCGTTTTGTTCAGGATGCGCTTCAGCTTGCCTTCTTCATCTTCGATAGCGTCATAGATGCGCACATCTTTCAGGTTGAGCGTGTCTTCCAGAATCTTGTAGGCGTTGGCGCGGGAGGTGCCGTAGGTTTCGGAGGAGATGATGTCACCTCTGCCCATGGCCGACTTGCCCTCAATGCGCCATTCTGCGGTATAGGGAGAATATCTCACTTTGACTGCATGGCGCAGATAGTAGGGGATCTGGAAAGTCTCGGTCATAAACTTCTGTATAATGTCCGGGGAAAGCCATGTGGCACCCAGCCGCACATCAATTTCAGACGCTTCAAGGTTTTTCGGCTGTGCTTTTTCCAATGCGGTGACGTTGACTGCAAACTCCGGGTTAGTTTCGGCGGCAAGTTGTGCCATGCGCAGCTTTGCCCGAACATTGCCGGACAAATATTCGTCTGCCATTGCCAACCTGCTTCCGGGTCGGTGGGGTCTGCGCCGGGGTCTTTGAAGATGACGCCGGACAGTTCGCTGGTGATGCGCTCATAGTCACCGGGAGTGCCGAGCAGTTCTGCCATATAGGGCAAGTCCACCCGGCCACGCTCTCCGATGGACACCGCGAGGGCTTCCGTAGGGAGTGTCTACATTGGTGACAGTACATTCCGGGCGGATGGTGCGTTTGGTGAACATTGCCGCTTTGGTTTGAGCTGACCCTGCTCATCCAGATTTTCCAGAGAACACAGCAGATAGTAAGAGGAATCCTGCTCAAATAATCTGCCGTTCTTACGGTCATTCAACAAGACCGTATTTGGCGGAAAAAGCATCGTAGGCAGTGTTCAGACTTTTCCTGCGTTGCTTTGATGTCGGCATCCGGGTAGTCGTTCAGCTGCTGGTCGATAAACTCGTTGACGATCTGCCGCAGCTCTACCATGCCGGTGACACGCCCCTTGGCGGTTTCGGACAGTTCCACCTGTGTCATCACGGAATTTTCCCGGTAGAACACCTCGCCGTCCACCACCGTGTAGGAGAAGTTCTTGACCTCCGGATCGGCAGGCAGGGTGCATCGGGCGGCTTCTTCTTCGGCAATGTCGGGAGTGTCCATCTCGGCGGCGGTATACTGCCCCTCGATGTGCTGCACCGCTTCTGCAAGCTGGTCGGCACTGCGCCCTCGATGGGGCGCAACCGTCAGTTCCTCCCGTCCGTATTGGGTGCTTTCGGTGGTCAGTACGCCCAGAATCATCTCCGGGTGGTCCGCGAAATACTGGTTGATGGCAAAGCCATCCTCTGTTTTGCCCAACTGCACCCAGTCCGGCTCATGGTCAATGGGGCGGTCACGCTTTTGCAAAAAATAATGTCGCTGACAACATCTGTGCCAGCATTGGCACGGAACGCATTATTCGGCAGACGGATAGCTCCCAGCAAATCGGCTCGTTCTGCCATGTGCTTGCGGGCAGAAGAATCTTTACTGTCCAGGGTGTAACGGCTGGTAACAAACGCCACCACGCCGCCCGGTCGCACTTGGTCGATGGCCTTCGCAAAAAAGTAATTGTGGATACTGAATCCCAGTTTGTTGTACGCCTTGTCGTTGACCTTGTACTGACCGAATGGCACGTTACCCACCGCCAGATCGTAGAAATCACGACGGTCAGTGGTCTCAAAGCCCGCCACGGTAATGTCAGCCTGCGGATACAGTTTTTTCGCAATGCGCCCGGTGATGCTGTCCAGCTCCACGCCGTATAAGCGGCTGTCTGCCATGCTATCCGGCAGCATTCCGAAGAAGTTGCCCACGCCCATGGACGGTTCCAGAATATTGCCGCTGTGGAAACCCATGCGCTCCACGGCATCGTAGATACCACGGATAACGGTAGGGCTGGTATAGTGGGCGTTCAGGGTGCTGGAACGGGCAGCAGCATACTCATCCTCGGAAAGCAGCCCTTTCAGTTCGGTGTACTCCTTTGCCCAACTGTCCTTGCCGGGGTCAAAAGCGTCTGGCAGACCGCCCCAGCCCACATACTGCGAAAGGACCTGCTGCTCCTCGGCGGTGGCACCCCGGTGTTCCTGTTCCAGCTTGAACAGGGTGCAGATGGCTTCGATGTTCCGGGCATACTTCTGTTTTGCGCCGCCCTCGCCCAGATGGTCGTCTGTGATGTGGAAATTTCCAGCAGCTTCAGACGCAGGTTCAGCATTGACGGCTTCGTCTGCGGCAACAGCATCCGGGAAAGTCTGCCATTCGCCGTTGTGAACTTCACACAGAGGTGGGCAGCTTATCCAGTTCTTCATCGGAAAGTTCCGGCTCATCCTGCCGCAGTCCATCCTCGAACTTGCTGCTTGTTCAGAACCTCATTGCCCACGAATAGCCCTGTGCACTGGTGTCGATGCGCACATCGGTTTCGCCTACATAGCCAATAGTTCCCTCGATGGTTCGGGTTGGAAGGTCTACAACAACATCGTCCCCGACCTTGTCAACGGCCTTTTTTTTGGGAGCAGCATCAAGGGCTTCGTCCTGCTGTTCGTACAGTTCCCGGACAACAGCCAGAGGCTCTTCTTCCGGAAAATCGGCATCCGGATCATCGGCCAGAGCCATATCCTGCAAGGAAACTTTGTCCTTGTCAAAGTCCACGCTATCGACCCGAAATTTCCGGTCATCCATATTGATAACGGAGTCGATGGGCAGATAGTCCTCTTTGCGCAAGTGCTTGGTCTGGTGGTGAGTGCCATCCTCGTTTAACCCGGCAAGGTACACATCATTGCCCGCAGACCACAATTCTTTTGCCTTTTTGCCCATAAGCTAGGGAAGGAAAGCCCGTGATTTGAACTTCGCCCAGTGCAGTGTTTCTCATGAACAAAGCACTGTTGATGATTTTTGCGACCTTGGCGGCATCTTCGCCATAGAACATAAAATTTCCGCCAGCTTCAAATCCAATGAGAGTGTCCGGGTACTGTTCCCTTAATGCCGTGTATTCGGCAGCACTGGTGTCGTTCAGCTCAAGGGGGAAGTCGATGATTCTTTTTTCTTTGTCGGACAGATAGCGGTCAGACTGAATCATCAGGTCGATATACTTTTCGACCTGATTCCAGCGAAGAAGCAGTTTTCTGGTGGTCTGGATAGTGTTCAAACGTCAGCCCCTTGCTGTCATGGTCAAGCCAACCACTGCTTCCATCCAGATAGGTGTGCGAGGAGCCACCGGGTCCGTATGGAGCATATTCTTTGGCAAGCGCTTTTGCCCGGAGGTTTTCGGTCAGGCTGTGTCTGATAAATCTCCCAAATCCGAAGCTTGCTATCTTCAAAATTAGAACCTCTGCGCAGCGCATTTTCGATCTCAGCCTGAGACAAAGCGCAAAAAGCGGAGGGCGATTTTTCGCTCTCCGCTTGGTCGATGGATTCAATTTGTTCGCTTCGGTGGGAATGTGTCATCGAAGAAACTTAGCTGTAAATCAGCTCGTTCATCACCAGTTCCTCGGCCTGTGCTTTCAGGCTGTTCATGTGCTGCACCCACTCCATCTGATGCTGCTCCTTGTTCGGAGCCGGGTTCTGTTTCAGCAGTTCCTGTATGGTCTGCTGCATCTGGTTCTCCGCGCTCTGTTCCACTTCCAGCAGATACGGATGCAGAGTTCCCCGACAGAAGCATCGAGTTGTACAGTACCGGGCGATGCTCCATCAGGTAAGTCCGGCGCAGCCGCCGTACTTGCCCAGTGCTTTCTCCTGCTGGGGCAGGGTCAGGTTCGGAAGCAGGTAGTCCCCGATGGTCGAGTAGGTCACGTTCCTGCTGTTCATATTCATATTGGCTCCTTTCTACGTTACGGCGGCGAATCGTCGTTTTACAGTTCTTTCGATGTTGCGCAGCACATCCCGGCTGCATTCGCTGACTGCGGTGCCCAGTGCATACACAGCGGCAGGAGTGGAAAAGGCGAAGATCGCCTGAAAATCGTCCCGGTCAAAATGACCTTCCGGCTCAAAGCCGCAGCGTTCGAGGACAGCATACAGGGTGATACTGATTGCGGCGGCACTTTTGAACTGGAACTCCTGTCCGGCTTCATCATAATCCATCAGGAACGAACCGTCAACGATGTCGAGAATGTCATTGCTATTGTTGTCCCAATAGGAATCCACCAGCTTGCCCGTCAAAGTCGGCGAAATCTGCTGGCTGAGCCTTTCATGGAAACGCCGTACTCTCTGGCAAGCATTTCCGAAACAGGCTGAACCAGATCGGGGCCGAGCTGCCATATATCCGGGTCGCGAGAATTACGGCGCACCCCGGTATCGCTCACATCGAAAACGTAGTGCAGACGCGGAACACTGCTGGACTGGTCTAACAGAGCGATGCCCTTGGAGCCACGCCGGACATAGCGGTTCATGCGGTTGTTCCAGATGTAACAATGCCCTATGACATTATCCCAGTTGACAACCATCGACAAACTGAAAGTCGTCATCGTATTCCTGTTATATAAGGTTGATCGTCGTTTCATCAAAATTCTTAATACTGAACATTGTGCACCACTCTACATCATCCCGAACCGGCTCAAAGTGCAGTGCTGAGCAAGCAGCATAAAGCCTGCCTTGTGATTTTTCTCCAGTCATAATCACTGTTGGTCCGTCAGCTCCACCGATAATGCCTACGCAAGCATTATTTTGGGTTTCCGGCGTGAAGGAGTCTCCCTCCACAGCAATTTCCATAGGCTTATCTCCATCGCAGCAATCACAAATCGAGATATCTTCCTCCGATTCAGGGAAAAGCGTATAACGCATGACGGTAAAATGTGCCGGATAAACCCAGCGGTCAGAACCGAAACACTTTTGAGGAATTGTTTGTTGCTCTATTTCCTGCACGGTCAATGTATAGTTTGTTCCGCTGACCGGATGGAGGAAAGAAAACGAATCACCGGGAGCGTGTGTCTGGAAATGTGGTCCCGGCACACGGCATGGCCGTTGCTCCATCGTAAGGGAGAGGGATTTTATTTCAGGACGGCGTTTGCTTGTCCACGGAAATGCCGCCCGAAAAATCATCCACCCATAGGATGTATCCAAATCATAGTGTTCCAATGCCCACTTTGCTTCCGCTTCATTGATCATCCCGTCTGGCAAACATGGATTAAAGACCACCGAGCAACCGTGGGAGGTCAGCATTGTTTTCCCGTTCAATTCCAAACGAGGAATAAAGTCAAGACAAAGTGGATTTTCTAAATCTATTTGCAGTTGCTGCTCCTGCGTGAAGTATTCACAAGAGTCGTTTTCGGGGTGTAAATCCCATTTAGTCATGAACTTGCGAATGTCTTCCTCCGGGGTACGCATACAAAAGTCCACAACGAACCCCTTGCTGCACGAATACGCCGCAGGAATGATCCAATGATGCCCGGCCCATTCAAATTGCTGATTCAAGGGGACTTCTGTTCCGGCACGTTCTTTTCCCGAATGTCCCCAGAAGTTTCCCTCAAAGTAGACTTTCCACTCCGGGATAGCTGGTTTTGCGTTCTGGTCCACAACATCGTAATATTCTTTGGTGTACTTGATTTTGCTGTAATCAAAAGATGCCTGAAGCTCTTTGATATATGCCCAAGGCCGCTCCATTGGCATCAGCTTTTAATTTCGTAGCGACAAGCGCAAGGGTTTCCTGCTGCTCCTGCGTGGGAGGGTTGTCCTGTAAGAAGGTTTCAAATTGTGCCTTATCCCACATCCATGCCTGCTCCAATGCTGCCACATCGCCGCAGGCAAGCAGTAGCTGCAGAAAATCAGCGAAATTTTTTGCCAACGGATGAACATAGTTTGGAAATGTGTTCGCCGGGCTGACAGCAAAAACCATACCGCCAAAGCCACGAACAAAACAGAAGTGGATTCCATCCACACCGGTCCAACCAAATACAGACGCACCCTTTGGTGTGCAAAAATACGGTTCGTTATCTGTACGGCGTTCTACGCCTAAGGATGAAAGATCAATGTCAGTCTGTAATAATTTCTGAAATGTTTTGTCCATCGGCTGATCCTCTTAAACAGGAAGTTGGCAATTTCCTATACCTATGATTTCTTATCAAAGAGTTTGCATCATTTCAAGGATAATGCCATCCGGGTCTCTGAAATAAAAAGCTCGGCTCTCCCCAAATCCATTTGCTCTAAAGTCGAAATATTGCGGCTCAGATAAGCACTCCACATGATTTTCGATAAGGGTTTTGTAGACAGAATCAATGTCATCCGTATAGAAACATACTTCCGAGATGGATGTCGTAAACAAATCTGACTGTTCTTTATGGATCTCGCTATCTACGAACTGAATCAGCTCGACCGGTGGTGCTTCAATAGCCTTGGAGCCATTCAAATAAGCAACCCTTGCTTTGCAATTTGCCTTATGGAACATTTTATCGGTTTCT